>WLWD01004677.1_pt1 | contig 48094 bp, 43 predicted proteins | sample 6712731 | NCBI WGS metagenome assembly WLWD01 (sample SAMN12718690, study PRJNA576275) | sponge metagenome | isolation source: marine sponge | host: Mycale hentscheli | place: New Zealand: South Island, Marlborough, Capsize Point | collected 2014-11-01 | reverse complement strand
TCCCGACGCGCCGAGTCCAATTCGCAGACGGCGGCGATTTCAACGCCTTCGTTCTGGCTCATAGAGGTGAGATGAAGGCGGCCCATATTAAAAGCGCCCCCATAGCCGATCACGCCACAGCGGAAGGTCTTGCCATTGCTCATAATAACCCCTCGAAAAGTAAGAGCCCATGGGCGCGTTGCGGCGGTCCGGCAACGGCCTGCTGAATTTTCCCCGGGCTGCAAATAGTGCGTTTTTAAACAGAGCCTAAACAAATAACAAAAACCGGCGACCTGTCAATCGCCCGCCTTCCCGTCGAGGCGCACCCGGAAGCCGGTGATGCGGCCGGTGCTGTCCCCCCGTTCCACTTCCACGACGGCCGGGGCCGCCAGCAATAAAACCACCGCCGGCTCCTCGGTGCCCCCTGCCCCCGGCAGCCGCACTACAGACAGCCCTTCAATATATTCGAGTCGGTCCGCCAGGCTGCCCAGAGCCGCCGCTTCTGGTCCGGATAAACCCAGCCCTTGCCGCTCCAGGACAACCCCGGCCACCTTCCACTGGTCCGAGCCCGGAACGGCCGGGGGCAGCGCGGTATTGTCCTGATATACCAATTCCTCCCCCAGCCGCTGGAAAACGGTCGCCGGCCAATCGACAGTCCCTTTGTCGCCCAGCTTGTACAACGGCATGGGGGCACCCGGACCGCTCTTGTCACCAATACCGGGAGGCGCGGAATTTTCGGCGGGCCCGTCGACCAATTCAACCCGTTGCTGGTGGTCTATATACAAATAGCGCGGCTCAGCCCCGTAGACCACCATTCTGGGAGCAGCCAGATCGCCCCGGGGTGCCGGTTCCGGCTTTAACCACAACAACAAACACGCCGCAAGCCCACTGGCGGCCACCCCCCAAGCCACCTGCCAGCGTCGCCCCACTAATCGACTACGTTCCAAACGGCGGCTCCGCTGCTGCAATTTCCCCTGCAATGCCTCATTGGCTCGAGCCAAGACGCCCTCGGGCACAGGGTCCGGCTCCGCGGTAGAAGCCCCGGCGTATAGCAGCCCCAGTTGGCGCGCCTGCCGGGCCGCTTGCGGATGGACGCGTAAATAGTCCTCCACGGCCGCTTTCTCGGCCGCCGACAAATCGTCGTCGAAATAGGCGACAAGACGCTCCTCGAACTCCTTTTCGGTCATCATTGACACAGCTCCTCGCCGGCATTTCCGACACCGCTATCGGGGCTGGCCGTCAACCAATCCCGCAATTTCTTCAGTCCCTGGAACATGGCGGCCCGCGCGGCCCCGGCCGAACATTCGAGTAGCTGGCCAATCTCATCGAAAGAATAGCCCTCGAAACAACGCAGGACCAGTACTTGCTGCTGCCGTCTTGGCAGCGACTGGGCCAGCTGGCGCACCCGTTCCAGCAGCAATCCGCGCTCAATCTGGTCCCAGGTATCCAGCCCAATCTGCTCCTCTGCTTCCCCTTCGAATGGGATATGCTTTTTGCGCCCCCGCACCTTGTCCAGGGCCGCATTCAGGCCGGTGCGGCACAACCAGGCCTTGGGCTGTTCGATGCGCTCTCCCCGCCGTTGTGCTTGGTGATATTTTAGGAATACATCCTGATACAGATCGTACGCATCCTCTTCCTGACGCACGACGCGCCAGATCACCCCCATGACCAAGGCGCCGTACTGTTCAATAGCCCGTTCTGCATCCATGCCGCTTCCCCTCTGACGTCCCGGTTGCAGGCCACCTAAAACGGCTGCCATCTTCTATGAGACGCGCCAACCCGGTCGGCGTTATATACCCGGAACCATTTACAGCCCGCCCGCCCGACGGACCAATTCGTGCCGCACAACCAAAGTCCGCCGCTGGCCGGGCCGCATGTCCCTGGAATAGCCGTATAAATGACTACTCAAATAATCAGGTTTAATGGTATGGGCCGAATAGGCTTGAGTATAGGAGGTATCCAGCACCGCCAACGAACGCAACTCAACAACCTCCCTCTCCTCGGCTATGGTAACACTAGCCGAGAGAGTATCGGGAGACGACCGGGGCAACGGCCTGTCGTCGCGCAGCAACAGCAATTCAGCCAAGCGCAGGCGCTGCACCTGGGCGCGAAAATTGCCATCGGCCAGCGGGGCCAGCAGCCGTTGCCGCGCCGTGGCGACAGCGCCGATACGGCGGTGGTTGCCAAAACCGGGGAAACCGACCATGACATAGGGGCGTTGCAAAGTGACCGTCGAACCATTAACAACGGTATAGCAGGCCTCTAAGGCCGGCCGCCAGCGCTGCAAAATGAACTCGACTTCAAGATCAATGCCCGGCTCCAGGACATCGCGGCGATCGAAGCGGACCACCACGGTGCTGTCCCCTTGCACTATGACCGGCCCCTGCCAACCCCCCGGGTAGATCAGCTTGATCCGGCGCCGGCGGCCGTCGGCCGGGTGCTCAAACCAGAACCATTCCCAATCGCCCAGCGGTTTCATAGTATTGGCGAAATTGGTATCTTGGTCGGTCAATTTGAGTTCGACGATGCCAAAGGGATGGCCATCGCGAATGGCAATCCGGTAATCGGTGAAAACAAATTCACTGACTTGGCCCCGTGTTGTGGCCAAGGGATTGGCCCAATCGCAGCCGCTGTGGGCGACAAGCAACCCGACAATACCGAGGATGGTCCTATGTCCCAACATATTGCCACCGCCAGTGCCTGGCTCAGTTTAGCAGGCCGTTTCCCCTTTGCTGTGGGCCCCGACGGCAGCGGCCACGCTCTGGGCATCGTACGTCTGGGCGGCCATGTGGAAGCGGGAGAGACACCCTGGGCCTGCGCCCAGCGCGAATTGCGCGAAGAAGCCGGATTGACTATTCGCCCCTTGGAGCCCCCGGCCACCTATGCGATAGACGGCCGCTGCCGGCCCTTTCAATTGCGACCGACCTGCTGGACGGGCTCTGGCCCTACCCCCATGCTGGTCAACCACGCCGGCGACCGCCAGGCCCTGGTCTTTTTGGCCGCAGCCGACGGGGATCCTTATCCTGCCAATGAAATCCGCGGCCTGTTGCTGCTGACTCCGGAGGAAGTTATACGCCTGCAGCACCAGCAACCGACCCTGGACACCTTTCTGGCGGCGGGTGGCCAGGGCGTATTCGCCGCCCCGCCGCTGCCCGGTCACCTACCCCTGGTATCGCGGGGACCGTCAATACTGGCCCTGGTCCTGCAGCGCCACCCCAATCTGCTGCAATTGCTTCAGGTTTAGACGCGTTGTTATTTGCAGCACTGATGTCCTACTAATTGGCGCATGGCTCTCCGAGTCTAAACCAGAACATCCGGACATCTTGAAGACAATCCGGTATTAGACGCGTTCGGCCTGCGGCTGGGCCGTACCGTGGGTATGGTCCCACAAATGCCCACGGCGCTTTGCTTCCTCCATGGTGGTCTCAAAATAGACCGCCCGCAGCGGCTCGTGCACCAGCGGCAAATCGTGGTGGTGCCCCATGCCCGTGGCCAGGCAATCGCCCGGCCCCACCTCGTATACCCGGCTTTCGGAAACGGCGCGGGCCCGCCCCTCAAAGACAATCCAGTATTCATCGCAATCGTGGAAATGGCAGTCAAAATTGGTCTGCTTTTCGTAACTGACCGGATCGCCTTTGTCCTGGGGCTGATCGCTGTTGACGCCGGTGAAGATACCCGACCCTCCAGTCTCTTCCCCCCAACGCCCGCACATATGGACCAACGTCGCCGCCTCGTCCACGGCCAGCACCTGAAAACTGCCGGGACCTGTCAGGTCTAGATTGGCTCCCTGAGCGGCATCGACCTCCTTGGACCCGACCCGCAGGCGACAATGTCCCGCCCCTACGATAAGCTTCTCCACCTGAGCCCGGCGGACAAATTCGCCGTTCTCACCCACCGGCAGATGCCTGACCTCAAAATATTCCAACTCGCACCATGGAGGGTGCTTATCCCCGCTTTTCAACACCGGCATTGCTCATCTCCTTATTGGAAGGCACCGCAAAAAACTCCGCTGGTCGTCGCTGCAGCGACACTACCACCAGCGGAGTTTCGCGATATCCCTCAGTCCTTGTAAGGCACCTCGACGACGCGGCCGTCCAACTCCTGCCGCAACACCGCTAACTCGTCGGCGACGCGCTGCACCGCCCCTTCTAAGGGCACATCCTGGCGGTCGGCAGCGGTCCGCAATTTCATTTCGATCTGGCCTTTTTTCAACGACCGCTCACCCACCGTCAGGCGCACCGGGGCACCAAGCAGATCGGCGTCGTTGAATTTGACGCCCGGATTCTCGTCGCGGTCGTCGAATAAGACTTCAATGCCGGCCCGTTGCAAATCCCCGTACAGTTTATCGGCGGCCTCAGCGGCCACGCCCCCCGCCCGCGCCAGCACCACCATATGCACCGGGAAAGGTGCCACCGAGACTGGCCAGCACAGACCCTGTTCGTCGTGGTGCTCTTCGGCGATGCAGGCCAAAAGGCGCCCCACGCCAATTCCGTACGAGCCCATTACCACGGGCTGCGAGCGGCCTTCGGCGTCGAGAAAATTGCTTCCTAAAGCATCGGTATAACGGGTTCCCAATTGGAAAATATTCCCCACTTCGACCCCACGCGTGGTCGTCAACTGTTGGCCGCATTCGGGGCACCCGTCGCCCTCCTGGGCAGCGGCGATATCGCCGACCAGATCGGCTTTGTAATCGCGGCCGCAATTGAGATTGAGTAAGTGAAAGCCCTCCTCGTTGGCTCCCCCTATCAAATTGGTCGAGGTCGCCACCAAATCGTCGACCACCACCAACGCCCCTTCGACGCCCATGGGCGAACCATAGCCCGGTACCGCCCCAGTGGCGCGAATTTCCTCGTCTTGGGCCGGGCGCAATTCGCGCGCCTTGACGATATTGGCCAGCTTGGTCTCGTTGAGTTCCATATCGCCCCGAACCAGGGCTAGGACGAATTGTTCTCCCTCTTCCACCTGGGCAACGATAAAGACGGCTTTGGCCGTTTGGGTCGTCGGCACGGCGAGCAATTTGGCCAGGGCATCAATGGTAGCCGTGCCGGGGGTCGCCACTTTTTCAACGGCGGCGGCCTGGCCACCATCAACGGCCGTTTTCTCGAATAGGGCCACCTGGCGATTGGCCGAATAACCGCAAACCCCGCAATTGACCAGGGTATCCTCGCCGATGGGCGTCAAATACATATACTCGTGCGCCAATTTGCCGCCCATCATACCGACATCCGATTTGACCGCCACGCCGGGCACGCCACAACGGTTGAAGATATTGAAATAGGCCTGGTAATGGGCCCGGTACTGCTTTTCCAGACCGGCCCAGTCGGCATCGAGGCTATAGCTGTCCTTCATGGTAAATTCGCGCACCCGGATCAGCCCCGAGCGCGGTCGCGGATCATCGCGCCACTTAAGCTGAAAATGGTAGACCAGCCGCGGCAACTGGCGATAGGACTGGATTTCACGGGCGGCCAAATCGGCGACCACCTCCTCGTGCGTCATGGCCAGGGCCATATCGCGTCCGGTGCGGTCGGTAAAGCGGCCCAATTCGTCGCCAACGTCATCCCAACGGCCGGTCTTTTTCCAGATATCGGCCGGATGCACCAAAGGCATGCTGATCTCCTGGCCGCCGATGGCCTCGATCTCCTCGCGGATAATGGCTTCCACTTTGCGCAGCGAACGCCAGGCCAGCGGCAGATAGGAAAAAATGCCGCTGGCCAACTGGCGGATAAAACCGGCCCTGAGCAAGAGCTGGTGACTGGCGACTTCGGCTTCGACCGGCGTCTCGCGCAGGGTCTGACCGAATAATTGACTCATTCGCATGAACGATACTCTCCCGATACGGATAATCCCAATTGGCCCTGAGCTGCCCCGATGCATTCCACCTGTCCTCAAGGACCAGGCAGCCAATCTCCAGACGGCATCATTGCAGATGGGTATAATCGCTATTTTTACACTTCGGCTTGCGGGCCCCAATCCAGCGCCAGACGAATCCCCCCCTCGACCTCCACAACAGGTAGGCCGTCGTCCAGTTTTTCACTCACAATCACCTGCCGGGCCCGGGTAATACTGGCGATATCGGCTGCCGCCGCCGGCATCTGGGCCCGCACCTGGGCCCCGGACACGGCAATTTGCAGGCTTGCCAACGGCGTCCCCAACGACTTATTGGCGGCGCTTTTGCACCCCCGCACCGCCGTCCCCACCGCCACCAGGGCAACGCCCAATCTCAGAGCGTCGGCCGAATGCAAATCATCCTCGACCTCTGGCCAGCAAGCCCGGTGCACCGAACCGCCCTCGGGCCCGGCAAAAAGCCCCCGATAGATTGCCTCGGTAGTATAGGGCAGAAAGGGCGCTAGTAATTTAACCGTATTCTGCAGACAATAGGCCAGGGTCCAGCAGGCCCCCTGATGCAACTGGCCGCTGCTGTCGTAGAGCCGCTTTTTGGCCATTTCGAGATAGTTGTCGGCCAAGTCGCCCCAGAAAAAGCGCTCGACAGTGCTTTTCGCCGCAGCGTGGTCGTAGGCTTCCAGGGCCTGGGTCGCCCGCTCGATAACCTCCTGCATACGCGCCAGGATCCAGGCATCGGCCGGCGATAGGGCCGGCCGTTTATCCGGCTTTGTCGCCGTCAAAAAAGGCTCACAGAATCTGGCCACATTCCACAGCTTGGTCAAGAGACGGGCCCCGGCCTTGATCTTGTCCTGACTAATCAGCGCATCGCGTCCAAGTCCCGTGCTGGCGGCCCAGTAGCGCAGCGCATCGGCGGGATAGCGCGCCAGCATCTGGGCCGGGGCCACCGGCCCGCCGCCGCGACTCTTGCTGATCTTGCCGCCCCCCTCCGGAGCCAGCCCCCACCCCGACACCGCCACCGTCTTCCAGGGCAGTCGGCCAAAGTGGTGCCGGGCCCGCACCAACGTATAAAAAGCCCAGGTGCGGATAATCTCGTGGGCCAGTGGCCGCACCGCAAAAGGAAACACCCTCTCGTACAGCTCCGGGTCGGCCTCGAAGCCGCCGGCAATTTGCGGCGTCAGGGAGGAAGTCGCCCAAGTATCCATCACGTCTTTTTCGCCCTGCCAATCCTCCACCCCGCAAGCGCAAGGCCCAGAGGGCGGACTGGCCTGGGGGTCGACCGGCAAGGCCGCCATTTCCGCGACTTTTTCCGCGCCGCACCCACCGCAGTACCAAAGCGGAAAAGGAACCCCAAAGTAGCGCTGCCGGGAAATGCACCAATCCCAGGCCAAGCCCTCGACCCACTGCCGGTAGCGGTTGGCCATATGGGCCGGACGCCACTCCAGTTGCTCTCCCATATCGAGCAAGTCATCCTTGAAATCGAGCACCCGCACGAACCACTGCGGCGCCACCAAATATTCCACCGGCGTATCGCAGCGCTCGTGCACCCGCACCCCCTGGGTCGCGGCTTGCTTATCCAACAATTTTCCCGCCGCCGCCAAGGCCTCCACCATCAACGACCGCGCGGCCTCCACCTCGCACCCGGCGCCGGGTCCCTGTTGCAACCGCCCCCTGGCATCAATGATCTCCCGCAGCGGCAAATCGTGCAGACGCCACCACTCGACATCAGCGGTATCGCCAAAGGTACAGCACATCACCGCGCCGGTGCCTTTGTCCGGATCGGCGCCGACATCGGCCCGCACCTCCACCCACCGGTCCTCCAGCGGCAAACGAACGCGACGGCCGACAAGATGGGCCCAGCGACCATCGTCGGGATGGACAAAAACCGCCGCACAGGCCGGCAACAATTCGGGCCGGGTGGTGGCAATGGGCAACACACCGCCGTCTTCCAGGGCAAAGGCCAGGGTGTGCATGGTCCCCTCCCGCTCGACCTCCTCCAGATCGGCCTGGGCAATGGCCGTGGCGCAGGCGGGACACCAGATAACCGGCGCCTCGCGCCGGTAGACCAGATCCTTCTGGTAGAGGTCGAGAAAAGCCCACTGGGCCAGGCGGGTCGCCTCAATGGTGCGGTAGCTCTGCTGCCAATCGACGGACAGCCCCAGATCGCGCCACAAAGCCCGGTACTCGGCGGCGGCCTCCCTACTAACCGCCAGGCAACGGGCGCGGAACTGCTCCGCATCCATGGCCTCGGCGCGCTGGCCCAATTGGCGCTCGACCAGTTGCTCGGTGGGCAGGCCATTATCGTCAAAACCCATGGGATAAAATACGGCGCAGCCGCGCATACGCTGGAAACGGGCGACAAAATCGGTCTGGCAGTACGAATAGACATGCCCCATATGCAACTTGCCCGATACCGTGGGCGGCGGCGTATCAATAGCGTAAACGGGCCGGTCGGCCACAAAGCGGTAGACGCCATGTTCTTCCCATTCGGCGCGACAGCGTTCTTCCTCGGTTTTGAAATCGCATTTCTTGGCCAGTGCCATAAGTCTCCTCCGCGTAAAAGAAAACCGCTGCGAGCGGGACTCGGCAGCGGGTGCGGAAAACAAAAAAACCGCCGCGAGTCAAACTCGGGCGGCGGTGAATAAATTATCGTCGAATCGTTAGACCGAGCGCACCGCCGTCCTCACCTGTACCGGTACTACTACCGGCGGTACCAGCCCTACGATCTGGGCATTGCAGATGCTGTGGCGGCTGTATGCGCTCATTGCTTTCCATCTTGGTTGCGGGACAGACGACTCAATTGCTGCTAATGTAAAATGCCTGCCCGGTCGTCGTCAAGGGCGAAATGGTCGGCCTTCGTAATAAAACCCCTATCGGCGTTGCTGACGGGACACCGCACGCATGGCCCGATACATAAAGGACAGCGACAGCAATACCCAGATAAAGGCGATGGGATAGGCCAGCCACATGCGGCACCCCCCGCACCAGTACTGGGCCAGGATGCCGGCGTCGGTGCGCTCGGGATAGAGCCACAAATCGGTGCGAAAGTCGTAGAGGCTGTACAGGCATAGCACGACCCCTAAAAAACCCGAGCCAAGAGCCGCGGCCCGTTGCGAACGCAGAGCCAACCCCATGATTAGCACACCGCCCAGGGCCCCCAAATAAAAATCGAGCCCTCCTACCGGGGTATACCAGACCGTCATGCCCACACAGGCCACGCCAATGGCCAACAATGTGGCTCGCTGAGCCTGGGGCCAGTTGGCCGTATAAATCAACAGAGCCCCAAGAGCCGCCGAGCCCACATAGCCGGCGCTGCTGATAAGTGGGAAAAAGCCGCCCCGGGTAAGGGTATGGCCCGATTCATCCCAATTGGTCCGCATTTCCACCACCTGGCCGCCACTGATCAGGGCCGCCCCGGCGTGGCAAATCTCGTGCACCATCACGACGAACAGGCGGAAAGGTTTAACCAGCCAGGTATCCCACAGCACCAGCACCGCAACGGCGCAGAGCAAATAAAAGCGAAAGCCCCAGAAAATCCTGCCGATATATTTTATTTTCGCCAAAGCCATGGAGGCAACATAACAGCCGTGCAGGACATATACAACAGCCTTTTTGCCACCCGGACCAAGCGGCCCTGGTCCCTATAGGCCAATACACCGGGCAGCCTCCCTATAACTCGCGCTGGTAGCGGACAGTGAAACGGCTGAAAGACCCACCGGCCTGGCGCGACTGGCTGCCGCTTACCACCACCGTATGATCCTGGGCGGGGCGGTAATCCAGACTCAAATTGAGGGTGCGGTGGCGACTGCTGCGCTCCAAGTGCCGCCGGTATTGGCTGCCGCTGAAACCGTAGCGCCATTGCCGGTCGCGGGCGTAGCGGTAACGGGCCGTCAGCGACCAGCTTTCGCCCTCGGAATAGACAACGCCGCAATTGAGCGAATAATCTAGTACTCTGACATTATGAATTTGCAGGATAGAGTGATTTCATCTTTTGCCGGGCCTTTTCGGCGGTAAATCGCCATTGGACCGTCTTTTGTTGCTGGTTGCGCTGTTGTTGCCAGGGAGCGATCTCTCGTCGAAGAGTCTCTTGGTCGGGCAGTCGTCGGCCAATGCACTGCTCACTGAGGACCGACAGTTCAATCTCCACCATGTTCAGCCAACTGGCATGGGGCGGCGTATGGTGGAATTCTAATTTGCGTAAGAGGCGGCGGGCTTCCGCCGGGGCAAAGGTTTCATACAGGGCCGCCGGGGTATGGGTATTGAGATTATCCTCGATCACGCGAATTCGTTGAGCCTGTGGAAAATGGATATCGACCAAGTCTTTCATACAGTGGGCATAATCGGTTTTACAGCGTTGCTTAGTGACTTTGATGTGCCGCCAGCCCAAGTGGGGCGCAAAGAAGGCAAATAGGTTACAATGCCCCTGGCGTTTATAGGTATAATCGTATCGGTGCGGTTTCCCTGCTTCCATGGGCAAGGGCGCCCGGGCTTCGCCGATGAGTTGATAGGGCTGCTCATCAAAACAGACCACCGGACTCGCCTCGTCGAGGGGGGCGGCATACAAGTCGAGGATGGCTTCCATGCGCCAGATAAATTCGGCATCGACTCGAGGAATGATCCACTGTTTGCGTTGCCAGGGTTTCAACTCACTTTTTTTAAGCGTTGGCGGACCGTCTCCCGGGAGATTCGGTCGACCACCTGCATCTCGACCAGGCGCTGGGCCAGCAAGCGTATGGTCCAGCGTTTGCGCCCCTCGGGGGGCTTTTCGCTGGCCAACGCTAATAACACGACTTCTTGTTTGCCCGTCAGCTTGAGCCGGTTGCCCGGCCGCGGTTTTTCCGACAGCGCCGCCTCCAAGCCCTCTTCGACAAAGCGTTTCCGAATCCGCTCCACCGTCGTACGATGGGTGTGAAGCCCTTCAGCAATGGCTTGATCGGTTTGGCCTTGGTCGGCCAATAGCAGAATCCGAGCCCGAGTGAGACGACGGGCTTTGCCCGTACCTTGATGGATCAAACCATGAAGTTGGTCCCGCTCGCTGGCAGACAGATCGACCAAATAGCGTTTGCGCATGGATCACCTCCGTTGTAGGGCTTAATAGGATAACGGAGAATCCACTAAAATAAAAATGTCAGAGTACTAGTCCCCAGAGGGACTGCACCCCCTCTTCAGCGATTAATTTGCCGTCGTCGTCGGCCCGCAGGTTGTAGGCGGCGTTCAGGCGCAGATGCTGCCCGAGGCGCCGTTGCAGAGTATGCTGAGTACTCCAGACACGCCGGATACCGCTGCGCCGCTCGCCTTCGGAAAGGCTCAAGACCCGATCGAAATCGTACAACGTGCGCTTGGCCGCCACGGCAAAATTATGGCTGATATCCACACCCAAGCGGCGATAATTGCTGCGCACCTTCAATTCCAGATCGCGGCTGCGAAAATTATCGCCGGCGGCGACGGCGTGCAGGTTCACCTTGTGGGCGAAGCGACCGCTCAGCTGCAGGGTGGCCGCCAGTTCCCGCCCCAACCGGCCGCGATAGGACAAGTGGAGGTTGAGACTGGAAAAATCCCGCTCTTGTCCGGCTTGGGTGGGATTATCCTCGCGCTTGGACACGGCCTGTCCGCCCAGGGCCAGGGTACGCCCCTCTGCGGGTTGCCAATCGAATTGCCAGCGCAGCGCCAGATCGCGGCCCAAACGCCCCGGACGCCGCTCCAACAGATTGGCACCGGCGCCCTCTTTCACGGCGGGAAAATACTCGTCCCGACGCCCGTAATCCCACTTCAAAGACGTCGTCAATGCCGCCCCCAAGCGCCCCGACAACCCCATAGCCGAAGACCAGTCCCAATCGCGCCTGTCCTTGCCAAATAGCCGGTTTTCGGGTGTTGCCACGGCATTGACCGAATAAGCTAAATCGGCCCAACGCAGATTGAAGTTATGGGCCCAATCCCAACCGCCGGCGCGCCAGCTCAGACTGGTGCCCAGACGGCGCGAGCGGGTGCGCCGCAAACCGTCCTGTCCGGCGACCAGACGCTGGCTTAGGCTCTGCTGGTTGCGGCTCTCGGAAAAATTGAAGGAAGTACGCACCTGCCGGGGCCAGCCATACCCCAAGCCCATGCTCAAAGTCTCGCTGCGGTCCCTATTGGCCTGCAGCGTATTATCGCGCTTACTCAAGCTCAAGGTATGACTGACCTTCTCCCCGCCCACCGACCAATCCGGCGACACCGCCAGCGAAGCGCTGTACTCAACCCCCTGTTCCTCGATAACTTCATCCACCCCCAAACGACTGGCCGTTACCAGCCCGGGCGCCACACTGATCCGCAGGCTCTGAAAAGGCCCAGCCAGCAAAGGACGATACTGCATATTGAAAGTGAATGTGCGATTGGCCAGATTCTGCCGACGCAAGGTGGCGCGACGGTGCGAAAAGCTAGTCGCCAGACCAATGGAAGCGCGGGGGCCAAGAATGGGGTACGTGGCCCGAGCGCTGAGCCGGGCCTGGTCCTGCCACTGCACCCCGGAGGTCCTCCGGTCCAAGATCGAACTAAGGCTGGCCGAAGCCGACAGCCGCAGCATAGACGTCGAATCGGCGGCCAGGCGCACCGGTACGCTATAACTCCACGAAGGCAATTGGTGGCGCCAGCTCATGCGCTCGCCGCTGTGCTGAAAATTCAACCCGTAGCGCCCCCCCCATACCGCCCCGGCCAAGGCCAACAGCACCAATAGGCTGCGGCTGATCAGGCCAGTCATCGGTCGCTCCGGGCTCCTAAAGCCTTTGGGCCCCTCCGGCTTTAACCGCCATCCACGAAGCCCGGTCGGTGCCGGTCTTGGCAACGCGGCAATCGCCCGACAGCGGGTCGTCGTCCCAACGAATAATTTTCCACAAGCCTTCCTGGCTCTGACGCATCTTGAAGGTCATCAGCTGGTCCACTAGAAAGCCGTCGCCGGCAATATCGAGCAAGCGCATGACGACGCGCCCGCGCACCACTTCCCAATCCTCGTCCGGATGGCCGTCCGGATCGCCGGGAAAGGCGTCCGGGTAATTGATCGCCAATTCGGTCGTACGGCTTATCTGGTCAAATTCAAAATCAAAGGTGCGATACCTGTTGAAAATGCCCGAACTGCCGTCGCGGCGGCCAATGATCGCCAATTCCTCCTCGCGGTTATTGGCAAAGACCTGCTCCCCCAGGCAATCGAATTCAGTGAACCAGAAATCGTCGTCGAGCAACGTTTCATACAACCCCCGGTCGCCCGTGCTCATGGCCAGCCGCAAATTGCGCATCGCGATATCCGGCGTCGTCGCCTCCAGCACCACCTGTTGCGGCTCGACGGGATCGCGGCGGACAGGTGCAAAGGGGTTGGAACAGGCATTCAACCAACCCGCCCCCACCAGCAACAGGACGACAAAACCGGCCAGCCCCGGCCGCGACAAGCGGGTGGCGCGATTGCGACGACGATCGAGCAACAAGGTAATCCGCTGGGTGATATGACTGCGGCGCAATACCGCCCCCGACGCCAGCAGCGGCCGGGTGGCCGCCCCGCGCCATTCAACCAGCCGCGTCAGACAGGTGGCGTAGGAACGCCACTGGCCGGTGGCGGCCACGACCCAATCGTCACAGGCGATTTCACGTTCGAGATCGAGGCGCCGGCCAATCCACCACACCGCCGGCAGACACCACAAGACCGCCTCCACCACCCGCTGGGCCAGGTTGGCCCAGTCGTCCCAGCGCCGGATATGGGCCAATTCATGCAAGAATACCTGGTCTATTTCGGCGCTGCTGAGCCGCCCGTACAAATGCTGCGGAAAGAGGATAGCCGGCGGCGCCAGGCCCACAGCCATAGGCGATGCAATACCCGAGGAGACACCCAAATCGACGCCCCGCCCGACCCCGGCCTGCCGCTGGCACTGACGCAGCCGACGCCGCAGCGCCAGCGGCAATGGGGCGCTGGTTTTTTTGAGCCGCCGGGTATACCGGTACCCCAAAACCAACCGGGCCAGCAATAACGCCGTGCCCCCGGCCCATACCGCCAGCCAAACCGCCCCCCAGGAACGAGGAATCTCGATCTGTTCTTGGGCCCAGTCTTTCTCGACTGCTCTGGAAACCGACATTTTAACCTGGTAATCACCGTCGAGCAATAACGCCCCCGGCGCCTGGGTGATCAGCGTCGAGGCTACCGCGGCGGTCGGCCGCAGGACCGGCCGCCCGGCCTCCTTACCCGCCCCCGCAAGCTGGGCCAACGGCAAACCGAAGACCGCCATCAATGTCACCCCCCAAACTGCGTAGCGGGTGGCTGCATTGGTCCGCCGCCGCACGCGCAACAAAGCCCCCACAGCAACGACCAATAGCAGGCTTTGCCAGCACGTATTGAGCAATAACGCAGCCAGTTGTTGACCGCTCGACGATAGGTGCCCCAACACGGCGTCCATCTCAGTCCTTCTCCGCTTCGATCATATCCTGCAGGCGCTGCAATTCGCCGCTGTCCAGTTGCTCGTTTTCAAGGATATTGAGCACCAGCGACTCGGGCGAATTATTGAAAAACCGGCTCATTAAATGGCGCACCGCGCTGAGCTGGGCGGCGTTGCGGTCCACCACCGGGGCATAGATAAAAGCACGCCCTTCCTTGCGGTGCCGGATATACCCCTTCTGTTCGAGGATCCGCATGGTCGTCAACACCGTGCTATAGGCCAGGGCCTGGGTCCGGGCCAGGGCCTCGACGACATCGCCGACGGTTGCTTCTCCTTTGTTCCACAAAACGTCCATCAGCCGCAATTCGGCCTCGGTGAGGGTAGGTGATTTCTTGCGCGCCATGGTATCTCCGGCTAGCTGGCCGCCCCTAAAGGCTAGAGCGGCGTGAATAAATAACTATTAATAGATTAATAGTTGATTTAAATTATAGTATAATCGATTTGCCGTAGACATGCAACTATAAAATTAATAGTTCGATATAGGCTCGTATTTCTCTTAGTATATAGTATGAATTCTCACCGACCCATTATTCTCCTCCTCGCCTTGACTTTGGTCTGGCCCATTCCCCAGACCCTGTCGGCGGCCGCCTTCCGCTGCGCCGGCTCGATTACCCTGCAACAGGCCTTACCGCTGAGGAGGGCCGCCAAGATCGCCCGTGTCCAGGGGCAACGCAGCGCCGTCGCTCTATTTGCCAAATTCCGCGGCGAATTGTCCGGCCAGACTCGAGCACCAGCCTGGTCGGAGACTATATTCGATCCGCAACGGCCGGGCAGCTTCAGTCATTTCTACGCTACCATGTCTTTTGGCCGGCTGCAGATGCGCGGTGCTGTGGCCCCCGGATATTACGAGGTGGCCGGTCTCCCCTCGGCCTATCTAGCCGGCGCTCCGGCGGAGCGGGGCAAATTCGGGCGCTTCAACCTGGAAATTCTTCGCCAGGCCGATACCGATGTCGATTTCTCCCGCTTTGATAACGACGGCCCCGACGGCGCCCCCAATTCCGGCGATGACGACGGTATTGTCGATGTGGTTTTTATCATCACGGCCTCGGCCCCAGCCCACTTCCTGCGCCAAAACGCCACGGGCATCGCCGAGTTGGGTTTCGACGAGGATTTTCTCACCGACGACCTAGACCCGGACGGACACCCTATCCGCATCTCACCCAACCAAGGCACCGTACAACAGGGCCAGACATACGCTGAGGCGGTGGGGGTTATTTGCCACGAATACGGGCATATTCTGGGTCTGCCCGATCTATTCAACAGCGATTTCCTGCTCGCAGATGAATCCGCCCCTGAGAAAGACTCGGCCGGCATCGGCCGCTGGGGCCTGATGGGTTGGGGCGCCACCGGCTGGCACAGCGACGACGGCCCCAATAGCTTCAGCGCCTGGAGCCGCATGCGCCTGGGCTGGGCCACGGTGGCGGAAATGACCGCCCCGCTCCAGACCATGAACTTGCCCCAAGTAGGCCTCCGCGGCGACGTGTTCAGGATCCCCCTCAATACCGGTGGCTTCTACCTGGTCGAACACCGCTTATCGACGAGCACCTATTACGACCGGCACATCCCCGGCGAGGGTGTGTTAATCTGGCATATCAACACCGCCGAGAAGGTCGACCTCGAATGCGCCGACGGCCGCTGGCACGACGCCGGCTATCCACTGGGCTTGGAGCCGGCCCCCACCAGCGGCGGCGACAACCTGGACTTCTGGGCCCACGACCCGATCTATGCCCGTCGTTTCGGCGGCAATCTGGGGGACGCCACCGACCCTTTCGACGGAATCCGCTACCGCTCATTCACCCCCGAGACCAACCCTGCCACTCGCGGCTCCGGCAGTGGCAGGGTGCGGCTCACAGACCTGGTGATAGACGGGCCGGTCGCACGGGCTCGGGCGCAAACCGATTCCATGCACCTGGAAATCGCCGCCGCCTGGGTCGTAGACGCCAACCAGGACGGCTTTTTGACCCACGGCGAAGACGCCCGCCTGCACATTCGCCTGCGCAATCGAGGCGGCGTCAATATCCCCCAAGCGCGGGCGATCTTATCGACCGACGAACCGCAACTCGATATCCTCCAGGACCAAGCCCATATCGTCGATATCAGAGGGGGCCTTTTTTCCAATCAACTGGCGCCCGGGGAATCCTTTCCCCGTTTTCGCGTCGGCGCCGATTTTCCCGGGGAGGCTGCCAGTCTAAGGTTGGATGTATACGTCGGCGCCCATTGGGCATCCCAACGGATAATCCCCATTGAAGTGCGCCCGACCCTTTTGCTGAGCGGACGACTAGCTGACGCCCAAGGCGCCGGTCTGGAGGACATAATATTTTCCCTGAACGCCCTGAGCAGGCGCGGTAGCCCCAACGGCCGATCTATCACCTTCCGCACTGGAGCGGATGGTTATTTCGCCCAGGACGCGGTACCGGGTCGCTACTCATTCTATTTCTTGCTGGCCAGCCAGGAGGAATTACCACTCGGGCGCAGTTTCTTTGCCGACTTAATTACGGTCGATCCCGAGCGCGACCAGCACTTGACTTTTGCGGTATTCGACGGTCTGCAGCTATCCATGGACCTGCGCCGGACCGTGCTTTTGTCCGGCGCCACCCGCGGCCCGGAGGGCAGGCCGTTAGCCGGCGTGGCCATCCAAGCCCAATGGGACGGCGGCAGCGCCGAAGCACAAAGTAGAGCGGACGGCGCTTATGCTCTACGGGTGCCGCGCGGCCCCCTTACCATCCGCGCCGAGCGCACGGCCGCCGACGTCGAAGCGATTGGAGCGCACCGATTCTCTCTAGTACAAGGCAATCGAGAGCGCTCCTTCGATATGGTACTCCATCCCGACCAGCGGCCCACTGCAGTATCCCCAACGGCAAACGATCTGCCTGAACGAGCCGGCCTGGACGCCAACTACCCCAATCCCTTTAACGCCCAGACCACGATCATCTACCAGCTGCCGCAAAAGACCCTGATCAAACTGGATGTGTACACCATCCTCGGCCGCAAAGTGGCAACATTAGTACAGGACATGCGCACGGCAGGCATCCATACCGCACATTGGAACAGCCGGGACGACCAGGGCCGCCAGGTCGCCAGCGGCGTCTATTTGGCCCGTTTGCAATTGGGTGACCTGGTAGAAACGCGCAAAATGGTCTTGGTGCGGTAGCTTCTTCCGCCAAGATTTCAATATCAATATGACCACCGCCTAGCACCTCCAGCCAAAATTAGGGTCTTTTACATTTAGAGAAGCTGCTCTCTAAATCGAAAGTGCCTATGAACGATCTGCGACTGCTGGTCATCCAGGCCCGCATCGGTAATCTGGATGCCTTCGGTGCCCTGGTGCGCCGGTTCCAAAATATGGCGGTGGGCTACGCCTTTTCACTGCTGGGTGATTTCCACCTAGCCGAGGATGTCGCCCAGGAGGCCTTCATAGAGGCCCACGACAAGCTGGGCCAACTGCGCGAACCGGCCGCCTTTGCCGGCTGGTTCCGGCGCGTCGTCTATAAGCACTGCGACCGCCAGCGCAGAGGCACCAGCTTGCCAACGGCCCCATTGGAGTCCAATGCTCTGACCGTGGCCGACACAGCCAGCACCCCAGAGGAGGCCATACAGCACGGCGAAACCGCGCACCAGGTCCAGCTGGCTATTGATCTATTGCCCAAGGCCCAGCAGACCGCAGTCGTACTCTACTATATGGGCGACCTAAACCAACAGCAGATCGCCGCTTTCCTCGCCGTTCCTGTAGCCACGGTGCGCTATCGACTACAGGCGGCACGAAAGCGACTTAAGGAGGAATTGCTGACCATGCTCGAAGAAAACCTGACCGACCAACGCCCCTCCCGCGACGAAGCCTTTGTCAGCCGCGTCATCGAGGGCGTCAAATCCCTCGGCTGGGGCCGGGACCGCGAGTGCACCTTTGCCGGGGCTCTAGAGGCAGCCCTGGCCGCCACCGACACCCCCTACCCCTACCGCACCTTGATGGGCAGTACCGGCCTGGCCTTTCGCACCCGTTGGTACCAAGGTGACGGCGGCCCCGGTTGGTGCGCCTCCAGCCCAGTGGGCGAATTCCCGCCCCATATTGAAGCGGCCGCCCGGGCAATCGGCCGCTCGCTGAGCGTCGAAAATATGCTCGGTCAGGCGCAACCGAATTTGCACCGCCTGATCCCGCAGATCGTCTCCTCTATCGACGCCGGCCGGCCCGTTTTAGCCTACGAACCAAAATTCAATCTCGACGTGATCTACGGCTACGACGACAACGGCGAAAAACTCTATCTCAAGGATTATTTTTCCGGCGACAAACCGCTGGTCCTGTCCATAGACGAACTCGGTCCATTTTTCATTTTTCTCGGCCCAGCAGAGACGCCCCTCACCCCCGGGGACGCCCTGCACCAAGGCCTGTCCATTGCCGTCGAGCACTGGAACCGCGAGCCGGCCCACGTCTGTCCCGGCCCTCAAGCCAACGGCAACGGCAAGCAAGGGCACTACTGGTACGGCCACGCCGCATTCGACCGTTGGATAAACGACCTGGGACGGGTCGACGAATTAGACGCAGAAGCGCGCAACTTATTGTTTTTCGTTAGCTGGTGGACCTTCGATTGCCTACTGGTGGACCTTCGATTGCCTATATGACGCCCGCAGCGCCGCGACACGCTACTTAGCCGAAGCCCTGGAATGGGTGCCGGCGGAGCAAAAGCCGCACTTCCAAGCCGCCCTCGAATTATACCGCCGCGAAGCCGATCTAACCCAAGCCGTCTTCGGCCGCAAGGACGCCTTTCTGGGGCCCTGGACAGGCGCCGATATCAACGCCTGGTCGCCCCAGGTCCGTCAGCGTGAACAGGCCCTGCTGCTCCAGGCGCGCGAGTTGGAGACCCAGGCCATTGGCGAATTAGAAAAAGTGCTGGCCAGCGCACCGGCATAGTGCATTAAACGACCAAAGGCTACAGGCAAAATCGCCCCTCCATACAAACCCCGACCACCCCAACAACAACGAGGGCGCTTCCCAGCAACCGGGAAGCGCCCTCGTCCTGTATTAAAAGGCCGTCTTAGACCAGGTCGTCGGCCTTGGCGGCAATTTTTCCGGTGATCTGCTCGACCACCTCCCCCACCGGCCGGGCATCCAAATTCTCGCCCGAACGCAGCCGCATGGCGACCTTGCCGTCTTCCATTTCGCGGTCGCCGACGATCAGCATATAGGGCACTTTGTGCAGCTGCGCCTGGCGGATGCGCCGATTAAGCGTTTGACTGTCGCTCGACAATTCCACCCGCACTCCCCGATCGAATAACTGCTGATAGACGCCCCCCGCATATTCTTGGTGCCTATCGGCAATGGGCAATACCACCGCCTGCACTGGGGCCAGCCATGCCGGAAAAGCGCCGGCGTAATGTTCAATGAGGAAGCCCACCGTGCGCTCGTGCGTGCCCAGCGGCGCCCGGTGAATGCAAATAGGCGTCTCGTCCTCGTTATTGGCGTTGGTATAGGACAGTCCGACCTGCCCGGGCACGGCAAAATCCACCTGGTTGGTGGCCAGCGAGAATTCACGGCCGATAGCACTCCACACCTCGACGTCGATCTTGGGCCCGTAAAAAGCGGCCTCGCCGGCCACTTCGACAAAGGGAATACCGCCGTTTTCCATAGCACGACGCACCATATCCTCGGTGCGGGCCCACAATTCGGGCTGGTCGACGTATTTCTTGCCCAATTCGGCCGGATCGTGGGTACTGAAACGCATCGAGTATTTCTCAATACCGAAGAGCTCGAAATAATCGAGGTACATCCGGCAGACGGCGAGAAATTCCTCCTCGAACTGTTCCAACGTGCAATAGATATGGGCGTCGTTCATCTGCATAGAACGCACCCGCATCAAGCCGAACAGCTCACCCGATTTCTCGTAGCGATAGCACGTACCGTATTCGGCGTAGCGCACCGGCAAGTCGCGATACGAGCGCGGTAGGGCACCGAATAGCTTGTGGTGATGCGGACAGTTCATCGGCTTGAGAAAATACTTTACCCCTTCCATCTCCATGGGCGGGAACATCGATTCCTGGTAGTAGGGCAAGTGACCGCTTTTCAAGTACATCGATTCCTTGGACAGGTGCGGCGTCCGCACACGGTCGTAGCCGGCCTTGCGCTCGGCCTCTTTGGCCAGCCCCTCCAATTCCTCGATCAATACCGCCCCCTTGGGCAACCACAGCGGCAGCCCCGGCCCCACCTCGTCGTCAAATACAAAGAGTTCCAGTTCCTGCCCCAAGCGACGGTGGTCGCGCTTTTTGGCCTCTTCGAGCATGGCCAGGTGGCCATCGAGGGCCTCACGGCTGGCAAAGGCGGTGCCGTAGATGCGCTGCAACATCTTCTTGTTCTCGTCACCGCGCCAGTAGGCCCCGGCCACGCTCAACAATTTGAAGAAGCGACCCTGGCCCGTACCCAGCATATGCGGCCCCCGGCACAGATCGACGAAATCGCCGTCGCGGTAAAAGGTAAGGCTCTCACCCTCTTCCAGATCGACGAGAATCTCCAGCTTGTAGGGCTCGTCGCCCAACCGCTCCAGCGCCTCTTCCCGACTCACCTCTTCGCGCTCGAATTTGTGGTTCTGCTTGACGATGCGCTTCATCTCCTTCTCAATCTTCTGCAGATCCTCGGGCGTGAAGGGCGTCTCGACGTCAAAATCGTAGTAGAAGCCATCGTCAATGGCCGGCCCAATTGCCAGCTTGGCCTCGGGAAACAGGCGGCGTACCGCCTGCGCCAGCACATGCGACAGACTGTGGCGGTAAAACCAGGCGGCCTCCTCGTCTTCCCAGCTGATCAGCTGGAGGTGGGCATCGGCGGGGACTTGGGTGAGGAAATCGACCCGCTCCTCGCCCATGCGGGCGCCGATATACTGACGCAGCAACTTTTTGTCGTGACCCAGCAAGACATCTTTGAGCAGGGCCGAGCCCTCGTGTTCTATTTGTTGTCCCTCGGCTAATTCGACAATCATGTGGCACTTCTCCTCGCACAAAAAAGGCCCGCTGCCAATGGCGACAGCGGGCTCAAAGCTGTATTGAACCTGAAAAAATCTCTGTCTGGGGGATCAAAGCCCCATCGGCGGTATGCACTTCCGTATTTTGATGACTAAAACCGCGGTGGATGGGGCAGACGTCTGACCGAGGGGGGCATTGCTGGGGCCCCGCATCAGGTCCGGCTCTATAGCGCACCAAGCCTTGGACATCTCAAGTTCTCCCGATAAAAGTTCGTTTGATCGCATTTGCTAAAATATCGGCTCTGCCCGTCAATGTCAAGCATCCGCGCCAGTCCCCATTATTGCCAGAGCCAATTGTCATAGCCAACCCCGCCTCAAGCTCATGGCCGACCTTGTCCAGTTAGGGGTCAAATTTGACCAAACGGTCAGATTTGACCGCCCATCCTGCCCGTTTTTGACCATTCTTCTTCCAACAGCGCCAGTCCGCATTTCAAAAAAATAACATAACCTATCTATTTACAATAGATAAAGCACAATCAACAGGGCTGATAAAAAAATTGGTCTAAATTTTGCAGAATATAATTCGGTATCGACCCGTATTTCTCAATTGCGAAAAGGAACTATACTCATGAGAACAGCGTTATTGGTTGTCATACTGTCCCTAAGTGCCAGTCTGGTCCAGGCTATCGACTCACCGCCCGACCCCGTTGGCTATTGGGCCTTCGACGGCAATGCGCTGGATGCCGTGGGCGGCAACCACGGAAGCGCGCAAGGCGGCGCCGGCTTTGCGGGGGCCGCAGCGGCCTGAGCCTGCGGCTGGACGGCGACGACTGGATGGCCATCCCCGACGCGCCGACGCTGGACTTTGAGGCGGGCGACGACTTCTCGCTGACGGCGTGGGTGCGCATCGACGAGAACGGACGCAGTGATATGACCCTGCTGGACAAGCGTCTGGTGCCCACCGGGGGCGGCGCCTTCGGTCTGGACGACAGCTATCCCAATCCCTTCAACCCCAGCAATACTATCGCCTTCGCCCTGCCGCAGGCGACCGCGGTGACTCTCACCGTGTACAATCTGCAGGGCCAGAAGGTGCAAACCCTGGTCGACGCGCAGCCGTACGCCGCCGGCCGCCACACCGTGGCTTTCGACGGCTCCGAACTGGCCGCGGGGGTGTATTTCTACCGCATTGAGGCCGGCATCCACCGCGCCGTTAAAAAGATGACCTTGCTCAAATAAGGGGAGGACAGAAGACGCCCGCTGGCCATTGGGCCGGTGGGCGTCTTTTTGTGTTCTTCCCAGTCCCTTGTCTGGTCGCCGCAGAAAGCTTATGTTTTTTCGCTTGAACTGACCGGTCAGTCTAATAACATCGCGCCAACGCCATGCCCGCAGCTGCAAATACCTCCCTGGAAACCGATACCAGCCGCGTCCCCCTGCGGCGCTATGCCACTTTGCTGCTGCGCTACCTCAAGCCGCACCGGGGCCGCATGGGACTGTTGAGCCTGTGCATTTTCGCCAGTATCGGCATGAACCTGGTCAATCCGCAGATCATCCGCTACTTCATCGATACGGCCAGGGACGGCGGCGCCATGGCCGATTTGACCGCCGCAGCGGCCCTTTTCCTGGCCCTCGGCGTCGGCCGCCAATTCGTCTATCTGGCCAGCAGTTATCTGGGCCAGGACGTTGGCTGGCGGGTCACCAACCGCATGCGCGGCGATCTGGCCGAACACTGCATGCGCCTCGATATGACCTTCCATCACCAGCGGACCCCGGGCGAAATGGTCGAGCGCGTCGACGGCGATACCACCGCCCTGGCCAATTTCTTCTCCGAATTCATGGTCCAAGTGATCGGCAGTCTGCTGCTGCTGGTCGGCGTGCTGGTGCTGGTCTGGCGCGAGGACTGGCGCATTGGCGCCGCCCTCACCGCCTTTTCCCTGGTCGCCTTTGTCGTATACAATCTCACCCGCAGCATGGCGGTGCCGCTGTACACCGCCGAGCGCGAGGGCTATTCCCGCCTCTTCGGCTTCCTCGAAGAGCGCCTCACCGGCATCGAGGATATCCGCAGCAACGGCGCCGTCGGCTATATTCTCGACCGCTTTTTCTCGGTCAACCGCGACACCTACGGCCGCGTCGTCCGCTCCGAGACCATGAGCGCAGTGCTGCGCTCCATCACCACCATTCTCTTCGCTCTGGGCCACGCCCTAACCATGGGCATGGGCATCTACCTGTTCCGCCAGGACGTCCTCACCATCGGCGCCGTCTACCTGGTCTTCCACTATACCACCATGCTGCGCATGCCGCTGTTTCAGATAAGCCGCCAGATCAACGATTTGCAGAAGGCCACTGCCGGCCTCAAGCGCATCGAGGCCCTGCAGCGGACCCAAAGCAGCATCGAAGACGGCACCCAGGGAATGCCCTCAGGACAGGCTCTGGAGGTGGAATTCGACCGTATCAGCTTTAGCTACGCCCCCGGCGAACCGGTCCTCGACCAGATTTCCCTGCGCCTGCAACCGGGCCGCGTGCTGGGGCTGTTGGGCCGCACCGGCTCCGGCAAGACCACTCTCACCCGTCTGCTTTTCCGTTTCTACGATATCGACGGCGGGCAGATCCGCATCGGCGGCCTGCCACTGCGGGAGGTGCACCTGGACAGTCTGCGCCAGCGCATCGGCATGGTCACCCAGGACGTACAGATTTTCAACGCCAGCGTACGCGAAAATATGGCCCTGTTCAGCCCGGATATAGACGACGCCCGCATCCTCCAAGCGATGGCGGAGCTGGGCTTGATGCCCTGGTACGAAACACTCCCCGACGGCCTCGATTCGACCATCACCGGCAATACCCTGTCGGCCGGCGAGGCGCAGCTATTGGCCTTTGCCCGCGTTTTCCTCAAAGACCCGGGCATCATCATCCTCGACGAGCCCTCCTCGCGCCTCGACCCGGCCACCGAACAGCAGATCGACCGCGCCGTCCAGCGCCTGTTCAAGGGCCGCACCGCCATCGTCATCGCCCACCACTTGGGGACGGTCCAGCGCGTCGACGATATCGCCATTTTGGAAGCCGGACGCCTCGTAGAATACGGCGGCAGGGCCGCCCTGGCCGCCGCTCAGAACTCGCGCTTTGCCCGCCTGTTGGCCGCCGGCCTGGAAAGCCATACCGCATGACCACCGGACAGACGGCCTACCGACTCATCCGCTACCGCACCGGCCTGTTCCTGGGTACAGTGCTGTTCCGTGGTCTCGACGATCTGGCCCCCTTTTTCACCGGCCTAATTATGAAGGCCTTTTTCGACGCCCTCACCGGCGAGGCCGCCGCCGGCTGGAACCCCTGGACCCTGGTCGCCCTCTTCATCATCCTCGAGCTGGGCGATAGGGGCACCCTCTTCGCCGCCGCCCTTATCGGCGTGCGCTGGCGCTATGCGGTGGAATCCCTCTTGCGCAAAAATCTGCTCGAAGCCGTCCTGGCCGTGCGCCATCCCGGCGCCGTGGCCTCGGGCCAGACCACCAACCGTTTCCGCGACGATGTCGAGGCCGTGGTGCGCTACCTCGAACAATACGTCAATCTGTGGGGCAACCTGGTCTTCGCCGCCCTCGCCGTGACCTGGATGGCCCAGATCGACATTCTGATCACCGTCGTGACGGTGGTGCCGGGAATTCTCATCATCATCGTCGTCGACGCCGCCCGCAAACTCATCCAGCGCTACCGGACAGCGCAGCGGGCCGCCACCGAACGGGCGACCAATTTCGTCAACGAGCTATTCCAGTCGGTGCAGGCGGTGCAGGTGGCCGCCACAGAAGCCCATGCAGTAGCCCGTTTCCGCCGCCTCAACGACGAACGCCGCAAATCGACCCTGATCGACAATCTCTTCACCCGGACGCTGTTCTCCATCAATTTCAATATTAGTCACCTGGCCACCGGCGCCATCCTCATCCTGGTGGCCGAACAGATGCGTTCGGGCACTTTCACCGTGGGCGATTTCGCCCTCTTCACCACCTATGTCGGCGAAGTGGCCCGCAGCGGCTCGCTGCTGGGCTCGGTTATGACCCAGCACAAACGCGCCGAAGTTTCCCTCACCCGCATGGGCCATAGCGCCGAGAGCCCCACTTCGGCCCCCTTGGTGGCCGACCGACCGGTCTACCTCAAAGAAGCCCCGCCCGCCCCGCCCGCCCCGACACTCATTGGCGACGACCGCCTGCGCACCCTGAATGTGGCCGACCTGAGCTATATTTTCCCCGGCTCGACCAACGGTGTGCGCGATATTTCCTTTGCCCTGGCACCGGGCACCTTCACCGCTGTCACCGGCCGCATTGGCGCCGGCAAAACCACCCTGCTGCGGACTCTGCTGGGCGGCCTGCCCCAGCAGACGGGTGAAGTCCGCTGGAACGACAGCCTGGTCGACGCCCCGCAAAATTTCTTCCAGCCGCCGCGCTGTGCCTATACGCCGCAGACACCGCGCCTGTTTAGCGAATCGCTGCGCGACAATATCCTTATGGGCCTGCCCGAGACCGAGGGCACCCTGGAGCAGGCCGTCCACCTCGGCGTCATGGAAGACGATCTGCCGACGCTGGAAAAAGGCCTCGACACGTTAGTCGGCCCGCGCGGCGTAAAATTGTCGGGCGGCCAGATGCAGCGCAGCGCCGCCGCCCGCATGTTCGTCCGCCCAGCCGAATTGTACATCTTTGACGATTTGTCCTCGGCCCTCGATGTAGAGACCGAAAACGCGCTGTGGGAGCGCGTTTTCACCAGCGGCCGCCGCACCTGTCTGGTGGTCTCGCACCGCCGCCCGGCCCTGCAACGGGCCGACCAGATCATCGTCCTTAAAGAAGGCCGCATAGAAGGCGTGGGGACCTTGGAGGAATTGCTGGCTAGCTGCACCGAAATGCAACGTCTGTGGCGCGGCGATGTCGGCAGCGCTTAGACTCTGTTTGAAAACCCAATTGGGCCTCGCGCGGTTGCAAAACAATTTTCAAACAGAATCTAGCCCCTCTTATCTAGAAGACGGCCACTTCCCCGCCCGCCGCCGCTCCTCGACGACCAACTCCACCTCTGCGGATGGTACCAATTCGTAGCGCAGAAATTCGAGGATAAAAGCGCAGCGCCCTCGCGTCATACTGCGCAGATGTGAGGCGTAACCACGCACCTGACTCAGCGGCACTTGACCCACCAGATGCTGCTGCTCGCCGCGCATTGACACCTCCGTTACGTGGCCGTGCCGGCGCCCCAGATCACCGCTTACCGCTCCCATATACTGGCTGTCTAGGTAGGCGTCGAGGCGCATTACCGGTTCCAGCAAGCCGGGGGCGGCCTGTCCCACCGCCTGTCGCGCCGCCATCGAAGCGGCAATGCGGAAATCCATGCCGCAGGAATCCACCGGATGGAAATAGCCGCTGACCAGCGTCACTTTTACGCCAGAACAGGGATAGCCGGCCACGGGTCCTTCCTCAAGTCGTTGACGCACTCCCAACTCGACATGGCGGACAAATTCCTCCGGTACCCCGGCTTGCCGACCCCGCCCCTGGTCCGCCTGCCCGGGCCCCGGAGCGCTGCTGACAAAAACCACGCCGCCCTCGCTAGACAACGGTTCAACGCGTAACTGCACCTGGGCGTAGTGGCCATGGCCACCGCTCTGACGGCGGTACGTGGCACCCGCCTCTACCCGTCTACGCACGGTTTCGAGGTAGGCCACCTGCGGCGGACTCACCACCGGCTCGACCTGGAATTCGCGGCGCAGACGGTCGACGGCGATTTCCAGGTGCAATTCGCCCAACCCCGCCAGCGTTTCCTCGCCGGTCTCACCGTCGTAGCGGGCCACCAGGGTCGGATCCTCCTGGCACAACCGCAACAGCGCCCGCTGCAAACGCTCAAGTTGGGCCGGATCGGCCGGGGCCAGGGCCACCGTTATCACCGGATCGGGGAAGGAAATCTCCTCCACCTGCATAGGCGCTTCGACTCGGCACAGCGTATCGCCGGTGATGGCCCCTTTGACCCCGCCCAGGGCCACCACGTCACCGGCCTCGACCCGGTCGAGCCGCTGCCGCTGGTTGGCGTGCATGCGAAAGATGCGTCCGACCCGCTCCTCCTGCCCGGTGCGCGGATTGTACACCGTTTCGCCGCTGTGCAAGCGCCCCGATAACAGGCGCACCCAGGCCAGATGGCCCATATAAGGATCGTTGACTAATTTGAAAACCGGGGCGCACAGAGGGCCTCCCGCACCGCCTTGGTCGGTCCCTGTTTCCACCGCTCTATCCAAGGGCGCAGGTAAATAGGCGGTCACCGCATCTAACAACTGCGTCAACCCCATATCCCGCAGGGCCGAGCCGCATAGTATGGGGACCAATTCGCCGGCCAAGGTGGCGTGCCGCAAAGCACACCGCAACTGCTCCGGAGTCGGCTCGTCGCCGACCGCCCAACGCTCCAACAGCCCCTCGTCGGTCTCGCATATAGCTTCAACCAATTGCTGCCGCGCCGGGGCCATCCGGTCCTGCAAAACGGCGGCTACCTCACCTTCCTCCACCCCGCCGGCGGTCCACATAAAGACGCGCTGTTCGAGCAAATCGACAATTCCGCCGAACTCGCCTTCCTGCCCCACAGGGATCTGCACGGCTACCGCCCGCCGCGTCAATCGCTCCCGCACCTCCTCCACGACGCGGTCGAAATCGGCCCCAGTGCGGTCTAATTTGTTGACCCAGATCAGCCGCGGCAATCCTTCGCGCTGGCCGTGCATCCACACCGTCTGGGTCTGCGCCTCGACCCCGCCGACACCGCACAGCACGATCACCGCCCCGTCGATGATCCGCATTGAGCGCACCACTTCGGCGGAAAAATCGACGTGCCCCGGCGTATCGATCAGATGCAGCCGGTGGCCCTGCCATTGACAGGTAGTCGCCGCCGAGGTGATGGTAATGCCGCGTTCGCGCTCCTGTATCATCCAGTCGAGTTGGGTATTGCCCTCATCGACCCGCCCCAACCGGTTAATGCGCCCGGTGTGGTAGAGCATGGCCTCGGATGTGGTGGTCTTACCGGCGTCGACATGGGCGAATAACCCGAAAATGCGGATCTTGTGCGGCGGCAATTGCATCTGTTGCCGGTCCGTCTGGACAGACTCCTCTCGGTCCGCTGAATCTACCTGCAAATTAGTCATGCCGTACTCTCCTTTGGGAAAAAAATAGCCACAAAAAAACCGCCCACCCTTTGGGTGCTGCGGTCCTACCAGCATTGTGGCATGCCTTTCCCCCGGGACGGCGGCCACCTACTCTTGCAACACGCAAAGGAATCCATCAGTGCCATAGCGCAAGAGCCGGCCTGCCCGGAAAACGAGCAGTCGGACGCCAGAAACCAGGTGCAATCAGGTACAATTTCCCCGACGCCCTACGTATCCGTCCGTCCTATTTCAACCGCCAGCCCTTCCTCAGGGCTGGAGCAGGTTTTTCAATACGTGCATGATCCCCTCTCTTTTTTGGCCGCCGGCAAAAACGCCGGCTACCAGCAAAGCTGAAAGGCTTCTATAACGATGTCAAGGTGGAATTTTGCCGCTTACCAAAAGCCTTTAACGAGCCCCGTCGCCGCCCAACAACAGGACGAAAAACTGCCGCCGCATTGCCGGTGACAACGACCGAGTTTCAATCCAACGGGGCGGCGCCTGGGGCCGCTCTGGATCGAATTCCAGCCCCCACAACGGCGCAATGGCCGTGGGCAATAGGGCATAGCGTCCATCGCCCAGCCGTCTGTTATCATCGGGATAGAGCACGGCCAGCCCTTTTGCTAAATCGATAAAGCGCTGGGCATCGCGCCCGGCCCGCGAATCGGCCCCGGCCCAAGGCCAGTCGCGTGAAGGGACGAACAGTGACTGGTGCTCCCCCGGATATACCTGCACCTCATCGCCCACCCGCACGGCATCAACCCAAAGGCTATCATCGGCCGCATACAAGGCCCGCCATAACACCAGATTGCCAACCGTGGGCTTGACCAGCAAGTGTCGGGGTTGGTGGCCGCGTTGGTGAGCCAGTTCCAAAGCCGCCACCTCGGCCCGCTGTTGCTGCACCAGACCAAAAAGCAGATAGGAAACAGCCAGTAGCAAACCCAAGCGGGCAGCCTGGCGCTGGTACAGCCCCACCGCCAGCGGCACCGCCAGCCCCAGGGTAAACACCGGGTCGACAATGGCGATCAGACTCCAGGCCACCGGTTCGGATGAGAACGGCCACAGCAAATGGGTGCCGTAACTGGTACAGGCGTCGAGGAGGCCGCCGCTGGCGTAACCGCACAGGGCGTAGCGGTAAATTTGTTTAAAGGACAGCAAGCGATATAAAAAGGGCCACAACAACAAGGCGGATAGAGCCGCTCCCACTGGTATGAATACCAGCGCGTGGCTGAAGTGGCGGTGAAATTCCAATTGCAACAACGGGTCCGAGGCCCGCTGGATTAGCGTATCGGCGTCGGGCAACAGACCGGCCCCCAAACCAATAAGGGCAGCCAGCCGGCTATGGCGCGACGGCGCCAGCGCCTGGGCGCAGGCGGCCCCCGCTATGCCCTGGGTTACTATATCCACAATCCAGCCTTAGCCTTTCACCGCAAGTGATCGACGGCCTGCAACAGCGCCTTCTGGTAGCCCAGAGCAAAACCAAAGGCTACCAGGTCGGGGGCGGGGCCGGCAATTTTGGGCACATGGTCGGGCATAATCATGTATTTATAGCCGACTTCCCGGTACATCCGCATGGCCTCGTACATATCGATGTCGCCCTCGTCGGGGAACGTTTCGACAAAATCCAGGAAACCGCCGCGAATATTGCGGAAGTGGACGTTGAAGATCTTGTCGCGCTGGCCGAAATAGCGGATGATATCGCCGATTTCCTCGCCGGGTTTTTGCAACATTTCACAGACTGTGCCCTGGCAAAAATTGAGACCGTGGTAGGGACTGGCGGCGATCTCGACAAAACGCTTCAGCCCGTCGACGCTGCCCATCACCCGATCGACACCGCGCAGTCCCTGAGGCCGGGGGACCGGCGGATCGTGCGGATGGCAAGCCATGCGCACCTTGTACTCGGTAGCCACGGGAATAACCCGTTCGAGGAAATAGGCTATGCGCTCCCACATAGTATCGGCATCGACGAGCCCCGCCTCGGTGAGCGGCTGTTGGGGGGCATCGGCGTAGACGAAAGTGCGGTTCCGCGAATCGCCGCGCCCGGGGACATGGCCGGTGCTGACCACACCCAGATAGTGCAGATAGTATTTCATTGCGGGAATCCCGGCCGCCGCTGTCTGGCGTATCGTATCGCATACGCCCTCAATCGCCCGATCGCGCTCGGAAGTACCCAGCATAATGGCGCGCCAGGCTTCGTCCTCGCCAATGCCAATATGGCCCAGTGGGATCATATCGAGGACCAGACCGTGCGACTCGATCTTTTCGCGGTGCTGGCTCAGACTAGCCGCCGTCCAGGTATTGGCCGGACCCGATGGTGTGCTGCAGATATGGTTGCAACCGAGTTGGACCAGGTGGCGGTAGTAGTCCGGTGTTGGATCGCGCGGTTCGTACTGGGTGCCGAGATACATGCGATAATTCTCCCCGCTGTATTATTCTCACAATTTGCCAACCGGCAGCCTAACCAAAAGATGCTGTTAGGCTCTGTTTGAAAATTAGCTGTCCCGACTTCCGGCTCCAATCAATCCAGTTTTTCATGGAGCCAAGCTAAGATATCCTCGTTGTATTCCCGCGGGGGGAGGTAGTGATTGCTCTCGTACCAAATCTGCCTTTTGGGATCTGGCATGGCGTTATATAGTTCCTCCCCCGATTCGCGTCCATCACCCGTTGCATTCACCAGTAATAACGGGGCGCTGAGGCGCGGCGCGAAATTGAGCGTGTGCCCAAACCGGCCAAAGGGGTCATCCGTCCCCTGTTCATCGGGCCAGGCACCGGTGACGGTGAGTACGACGGCGGCGAAGCGCGGTTCCAATCCAGCCACTATAACACCGAAATAACCGCCCATGCTGCCACCCATCAACACCGTCCTGGCGCTGTCTACCTCCGGGCGCGCCAGCAAATAGTCTAACCCGCGCCGCTGGTCGGTCACCGATTGGATCAGCGCATCGCGCCCCGCATAGGAATAATTCTCCCAAGCAGGCTCCTGCCCAACCCGCATCCGCTCGCCGAAACCATAGAAGTCGGCCACGAGTACGCACCACCCCTCACGGGAGAGGATATCCATCCACTCAAGGGCCCAGTCCTCATTCTTTCCCCAAAAACTGTTCATTCCGTGTAGAAGGAGTATGGCTGGATGCGGCGCCTTAGTCGAGTCCTTAGGATGGGTAAAGAAGGCCGGTACGCGCTCGCCGTGAATACTGCCGAACTCGACCTTTTCTATGACGTACGGATTGCGATGCGGCCACGAACCTATGGTAACCGATTCCAACGGCAAGGAGCCATCATAACCAAAGTGATCGGATACAATTGAAAAATCGCAGTCCGAGATCGGCGCTCGGTTGGGCTTTTTGGCGGACGGCATGGCGAAACTCCTTTGAGTCTTTCTGGCTAAAGTACCCTATCAATCCCACCGGTCTCTAAATCCCTCGCTCCTCCAACAGTCGCCCGACAATCTCCACCGATTTCTCCATACAGGCCCGCCCATACTCGGGGCTGGCATCGCGCGGGTCCTTCCCGCCCACCCCCTGCGGCCATACCTGCCTGTCAGCCGACAACTGACTTAAATCGGCCAACTCGGGTTTGTAGTGCATCACCAGCGAAGTCTCGTTGCGCGCCGCGTGGTCCATTTGGCTTTTCCATTCACGGGCGATTTCGTCGGTAACACCGGCCAATTTGAGGCCAAAGCGCTGTTCGCGCTCGGGAATAGCCTGACGCCAGGCGCTGCGACTGGGTCCGTGCCCGTCGGCAAAAACTAATTTAAATCCAGCGCGCTTGAGCTGTTCGAGGATGGCGTCTACCAGCAGGCCGAAAATACCGTCGGAAACCCAGTAGCAACTGCCATCCAATTGTCGGTGTGGATCTGTACTATCGGCGTAATCCATACCCTGCAATACCGCCCCGCCGCCCATGTCCCGGGCCCTGTCCGGCCCCAGGTGAATGGGCGGCATGACAATTCCACCAAAGCGGCGGGCACATTCTTCCATCAGCCCTTGGCTCTGGATCGCGTCGCTACCCAACGGCAAATGTTCACCGTGCCATTCCAGCGTACCCAAGGGCAAATAGGCCACCGGACGCTGGGCCAGTCGCTGGCGAAATTCCCACGGCAGCAAATCTGAATAATTGACTGGACTTTTGCAAAACGCGGTTAGTATGCATTAATTGGTGCAAAATGTAGTCATTCCCCACCCCCTGTCTCGGATTGGATGCCATGCCTGCCATTATCGGCTTTCCCACGGTGGTTGAAGAAGCGGTTGACACTTGGGGTGGGGTGTTTGCCAACGCGCCTGAGCGGCGTCATTTTGGCGAATACCTGACGGGTTTGCTGGTGGCCCAACGCAAGAATGTCTCGTCGATTAACGCCGAATTTGTCGAGACGACGGATCAATCCTGTCTCAATCGTTGGCTGAATGAGGCCCCGTGGGATGCCCAGCAGTTGAATCGGCAGCGCCTGGCCTGGCTGCAAGGGCAACCGGCCACGCGCTATGCGACGAGGGGCGTTATTCCCATCGACAATACACTGATCACCCATACGGGTGAGTTGATTGAGGATGTGGGCTGGTTGTGGGATCATGCCGACCAGCGCTACGTCATTGCCCATGATTATCTCATCGCCAACTATGTGTGTCCATCGGGCCGATACTATCCGCTGGAGTTTCGCCGCTTCCGCAAGAAAGAAGCCGATCCCGAGGGGTTTAAAGATCATACGACCCTCTGTAAAGAGCTCATTGACTGGGTCGTAGCCGAGGCTATTCCGGGGTCGTTTACCTTCGACAGCTATTTTACCAACGCCGCGATTCTCAACCATATCCAGGGGTTGGAGCGGACCTATGTGGGCGACTTGAAAGCCAACCGAACCCTGTGGTGGAACGGCCACAAACTGGCGGTGAATCGCTTAGCCCGCCGTCTGTTAGCCCCCGACCGACGGCCGGTCGTTTCGGGGACTAAGCTGCAGTGGTATTTCACCAAAATCGTCTCGATCCCCGACGTGGATCATCCGGTCCGCCTGGTGATTCTGTGGGACCGAAAAAACGGCCGCCAGCCCGCCAAGATCCTGATCACCAATCGAATTCACTGGCACGTCAGCACCATCCTCAAAACCTATCGGCAACGTTGGACCGGCACCGAAACCTTTCACCGGGACGGCAAGCAGCATCTGGGTCTGGGTGACTGTCAACTGCGTACAGGCGAGGGCCTGACCAGGCACACATACCTCGTAATCGTAGTGCACAGTCTGCTCATGGCCCAGATGCACACCCGCCGTGCGAGTGCGTGGACGCAAGAACGGCTGACGACCATCGGCCAAGCCTGTCGAGCCGTTGCCAAAGAGGTCTTGGGCAAGACGCTGACCTGGGCCATTCAACAAGCAACGGATGCTAAATGGGAGATCGCAAAGATTATGGACCATCTTGCCCTCACCTGATTTTTGCAAAAGTCCAGTTATTGACTTTTTCCATGGCATCCTCCATAAAGACCTGACTGCCGGCCTTGGTTGGTCACCAACCACCAGGTTGTTATTTGCCGCCGGCTAAATCTATAAACGTCCCGGTAGCATACGAGGCTTCAGTAGACAGCAGCCAGGCGATAGCCGCGGCGATTTCTTCGACGGTGCCGCCCCGTTGCAAAGGCAACTGGTCTTTGATCCGTTCGACCCGCCCCGGTTCGCCACCGTCGGCGTGCATTTCGGTGTAGATAAAACCCGGACGCACGCCGTTGACCCTGATCCCCTCGCCCGCCACTTCTAAGGCCAAGCCCCGGGTCAAGGTATCCAGCGCTCCTTTCGAAGCAGCGTAATCGACGTATTCGCCGGGCGCCCCCAAACGGGCCGCCACCGACGAAACATTGACGATCGCCCCTCCCTGGCCGCCGTATTTTCGGCCCATTCGCCGGATCGCTTCCCGGCAGCAGAGGAATGCCCCTGTGACATTGGTCTCCAGGATGCGATTGATCCTGGCCGCGTCCATATCTTCAACGCGCATTTGCGGCTGCAAAATAGCGGCGTTATTGACCAAGCCGACCAGTGGTCCCAACGCCCCGTCTACAGTCTCGAAAAGCGATACGACATCGGCTTCTTTTGACACATCGGCACGCACCGCTATAGCTTTAGCGCCAGTAGCCTGCAACTGGGCCAGGAGGCTCTCGGCCGCCTGTCGATTGTCGCGGTAGTTGATACAGACACCGTACCCTCGGGCGGCCAACAGCCGCGCCGTTGCCGCGCCAATGCCGCGCCCCGATCCCGTAATTAAAACCGTCTCTTCCATAACGCCCCTTAAAAGGCCCCTTATGACACTGCACCAACAATCCCTCACCGACGCCCAGCGCGACCAATGCCTGGCGCAGATCGACCGCGACAGCTATACCGTCCTGCCTATCACCCTACCCCAGGACACCATCGACCAGGCCAACGCCTATATCGACGCCTACTGCGCCAACGTCGGCCAGCAAGAAAAGGCACGCCAAGGTTTCAGCCAGACCAATATCATTGAGCACGCCCCCATCTTCCGTGCCCTGCTCACCTATCCGCCGGCGCTGCAATTAAGCTACGATATTTTCGGCCCCATGTTCCACCTGGGGCAGGACAAGTGGACCCGCAAATACCGCGCCGGCGACCAACGCGACCCTGTCGCTATTGGCTGGCACGCCGACGGCCCGTTGGGCTTTCCCGAGGTCGACGGCCGCTGTCCCCTGCACACCCTGCGCTTGGGCTACTTTATGAGCGACGCCACCAACCCCGACTCGGGCACTCTCGAAGTCATCCGCGGATCCCACAAAAAGCGCGTCCTGCACGCCCGGGATTCCATCCACTACCAGCCTTTCCGCGGCCAGCGACAGGACGACTTTACCACTGATCACGTCACCGTAAAAGGCCCGGCCGGCACCATTATCGCCTTCCACAACGGCATTTGGCACCGGGCCCAGCCCAACCAAACGGAGACACCGCGCACCATTGTCTATTTCCAGTATTGCCATACCATGATGCACCCGCTGCACCGCGACATGCCTTATCCCGGCGATATGGCGCATTTCACCGCCGAGGAACGCTGGCTATTGGGCGAAAGCGGCCACCGCAATCCTGGGTCATCGGCTCGCCGGCCGACAAAGCGCGCATGGCCCGCTTCCGTCGCAGCACCGAGGTCGAGCAGCAGATTTAATCGCTGTGCTCCAGCTTCAAATCGAGTTGTTGCAGGGCCGCCACCGCCGCCAATTCACCCGGACCAAAACTGACAATCGACCGCAGATATACCTCACCGCCGGTAAAGACATGCCAGAAGCGGGCACCGGGTTGGGCCTTGCCCACCAGCACGTAATCGCCCAATTCCTCTACCTTGTAGCGCTCGCCCATCACCCTCGTGGTATCGCTGTCGCTCTTTTTTTCCTTTTGGTAGAGGAAGCCATAGCCTTTATTGCGCCGCACCACCGGCAATAGCGTACGCCAGTAGACCTGCTCGCGCGGCTCAAGTAAAAAACGGTCGGCCGTCTCCGACAGCGGGCGCGTCAAACGCAGGTGGTGCAGCAGGCGCCAATCGGCCATATCCCGGGGCGCTACCGCCGATTTGAGGTAGGTATCGACCGACGAGTAAATATCGACGATCCAGTAGCCCTCTTCGACTTTGAATAGCCCCAGGCTGCCTTGGGTTATGCCGCGGGCCTTCTCCTTGACCAGCACTCCCTCGCGCCGACTGCGCAAGCCAGCGACCCCACTCTCTCCCTCGGGCGCCCGGGCGACAAAACGATAGCCCATAATATTGCGCCAGACCTTTTCCACGGCATGCTCTGGGCGCAAGCGCACCCCGGCCCCGAGCAGATCAATGCGCCGCTGCATGCCCTGAGCCACAGTGTTGGCGTGATATTCCACCTCGACCACGGCGTCCCTGGTCTCCTCGGCACAACCGGCCAGGAAGATACAGACGAACAAAGTGGCAATAGCACAGCGCATGTTTGCCTCAGGGCAGCGGTACTGGTCGGGCGTCTTCGGTGGCAATGCTCCAATCGGCCAGACACAGGGCCATCTCGGCCACTATCTCGGGCCGCTGGGCGGCGATATTGGTCAGCTCCCACGGGTCGGCCTGCAAATCGTATAATTCGTCGAGGTCGCCCATTGAATCGTGGACATACTTCCACTCTTTCGTGCGCACCATTTTGCGCCGCCCCTCAGCCTCGCGCCGGCGCAGCGATTCGATCAAGGCTGCGCGTCCGACAGGATTTTCCAAGCGCTCGAGATCGGCCAAGCCAAAGGCAGGACCGCCAGCGCCGTATTCGGAGAAGGCCGCATCCCGGGGCGCCGCCGCAGTGGCCTGGGGTAGCCCTTTCCCGTGCATGGAGGCCGGCACCTCCAGGCCCTGCAATTGCAACAGGGTGGGTACCACGTCGATCAGATTCACCATGCTATCGTCGCGTCGGCCGGCCGGCACCTGCCCCGGCCACGAGACAATAAGCGGCACCCGCGTCAGACAATCGTAAAAGGCGCCGCCTTTGCACTGCATGGCGTGCTCGCCCATAAAATCGCCGTGGTCCGAGCAGAATACCACAATAGTATTGTCGCGCAATTGCAGCCGCTCCAGGGCATCGAGAATTTGCCCCAAGCCGTCGTCGACAAAGCGCGTCATGCCATAGTAAACACCCATCAGCCCCAGCACGTCCTGAGGGTCGTCCCCATCAATGCCCAACATGCGATGCAGCACCCGATTGCGCTCGGGGGCCGTGCCGTCGCTGAATTCTCCCTGGCGCCAAGGCGGCAGCTCAACTTTGTCGGCTGGGAACATATCGCTGTATTGCCTGGGACCTATCCACGGCTCGTGCGGGTCGGGCAGCGATACCCACAGGGCAAAGGGATCGTCGCGGTGCTCTTCGAGAAAACGTACCGTCTGTCCGGCGATAAGGCCGGTGGAATAATCCTCCAGGGGAAAATCGGTGCTGCCGTAGAGAAAGCGGGGGTTTTGCTCCTCGATATGCCGCCGCCCCCGGTATTGGGCCCGCACCCCGTCTAAGTCGCGCCACCAATCCATCCCCCGGGTCTGGGCGTTATCCTCAAGCCAGCCGTGGCCAATCTCGCACCAAGTATCAAACAACGCCAAGTCCTCGGCCCGGGTAAAACAGTGGTTCTTACCGATCAAGCCGGTGTGGAAACCGGCTTCTTTCCACAACTGGAAGGCGTGCGTTGCCCCCGCCGGCATCGGCGTTTCGTTGCGCCGGCCGCCGTGACTGTGGGGAAATTGGCCGCTCCAAAACGATACCCGCGCCGGCATACACAGCGGGTGCGGCGTAATGGCGTGGTCGTACAGTACCCCATCGTTGGCCAAGCGCTCCATGGAAGGGGTCTGGCAGAAGGTATTGCCGTAGAGGTGCGAAGCCGTGGCTTTTTGCTGGTCGGACATAACCACCAGCACGTTGGGACGATCGGACATAAATTATACCTCGGATAAAATGAAAAATCTTCTATTGCAGGAAGAAAGGCTGGAGAAAAATTCGCCCGCTGTCGCCCTCGCCCTGAAAGCGGATATAGGCCTCGCCAGTGGCGCGGTATTCAAATTGCGTGCCGCTGGCCTGGCTTAGCTCGACACCACCGGGGCCGACAAAGCGACCACTGCAGGGCGTTTCGGTCTCTACTGCGATAAGCCCGTCGCGTTCCTCTATATTCTTTAGCAAGAGCCCCGTCGTGGCATAGCTGCGACCCTGTTTAACCGCCGCGATCACCGCCTGTGGTGTCGCCTCTTCCACCTGCACCATATTGAAGGCGTTGTCAAAATCCTCCGGATCGTGGAAATCGTCGTTGGCAAATCCCCAAATCCGGTGCCCGGCGGTCAGTAGTTGATCCCAGAATATATCGTATAGCGGCCAGCGGCCCGACGCCCGGGCGCGCTCGTGGCCGTAGTGCCCGTTGTATACTTCGAGTCCATCGGGCAGCGTGCCCAGGGCTTCAATCTTTTTCAAGGTCCAATAATCGCGTTTGCCCTCCAAAGGCCAGGGATGACAGACCATGGTGAATAGATCGGCGGCCCGGCCCAGGGCTTCTTCCAAAGGCAATTCGTACAGCGGCCCCACCCCCGGTCCGGCAAAGACGACATTCTCGCGGCTGCTGTATTCAAAGCCCTGGACAAAGGCCAGCCCGGGATAGCGCCCTTGCATAGACGCCAGATCGGTGATAAAATCGTGGTCGGTCAAGGTGACGAAACCGGCCCCGACGTCGCTGTACCACTGCACGCTTTGGGATAGAGGCACCGAAGCGCAGGCGCTGTTCTCGTCGCAGTGGCCGTGGAAACTGCCCCGCAGCCACTGGCCGTTGAGGTTTTGGTAGGGATTGTCCAGTTTAATCGTCATAGGTCTCCGGTTGCTTGTCTTAGCAGCGTCTAACATGCAGAGGTGATTTCCATTCGCTCTGGAAGATAACCAAAAAAGGCCGCCCTAAACACCTCTTGACAGATCCCCGGCCCCGCCGTTCTGTACCTACAGATAACGGCCGGCTAACAGCCGCCAAGTGCGTTCCCAACAAGGAGCCCTGCTTATGTATGTAGGATCGTACGACGCCCCCATCCAGGATCTCTCCTCCTATCGCCTGCGCCTGGAAGAACTGGCTCTGCTCGGTTTCCGCAGCGTCGGCCTAGCCATCGACTGGGACGACCATCCCCGCGACCTGCCCGGCGACGAACGGCGCGCCCTGGCCGACCTAGTCGCCCGCCACCCCCTTGAATTGCGCCTGCACCCCGACCTGGGCAAATTGGCCAACCAGGCCCAACGCCACAACGCCGACCTCATGGTCTGGACCCGTCAGCAGATGGAACCTCTGGCCGAGTGGGCCCTGGAATTGGGCGCCCTCTCCATCTGCTGCGACAGCATCCGCGCCGATCTGGACCAGACGGTGGACGTATTACGTCTGTGCATCGAAATAACCCGGGGCACGCCGCTCAAATTTGGCGTCGAGAACAGCCAGCGCGGTATTATCAATTCCCCCGCCCGCATGAACGAGGCCGTAGACCGGATCGGCGACGAGCGCATGGGGCTGCTGGTCGATGTCGGCCATATCAATACCACCATCGCCAACGGCTGGATCGATTGCCCGAGCCCGGCCGCTTTCCTCGCCGCGTTGCAGGTGCCCATCTGGGACACCCACATCCACAATAATAACGGCCGCACCGACGGCCATCTCACCGTGCGCGATTCCCAGGGCACACTGGATATGGTCGCCGTAGTCGAGGGGTTTCGCGCCCAAGGCTACAGCGGCCCGTTGAATATGGAATGCGCCCGCAAAGAACAGGGCTGGACGTTGGGACAAATGGAGGGAACGCTGGTAGCCGATAAAGCCTATTTAGAAAGCCTTATCGGCGCGGCAGGATGAATTAACCATCACACAAAGGAGCGCACCGTGAAATACGGCATACGCGATACGATGTTGAAAGCACCGCTGGAAACCACCTTTTCGGTCGCCGCTGAAATCGGCTTTGACGGCGTCGAATTCTGCATTGGCAGCGCCTACCGGGAGAATATCCTCTGGCAGGACAGTGGCGCGGCGCAGTTAAAAGGCCTGGCCGCTGCGGCCGGAATCGAGATCAGTTCGCTGTCACCGGGCGTATTTTCGCAAGTCCACCCGGCCCTGCCCGAAGCCGAAAAGCGCGCCGAAGGAGTCGATATTCTGCGCCATATGATCGAATCGTGCGCCGCGGTCGACACCCGCCATATCCTGGTGCCGATGTTCCCCAAAGATATGGACCAATGGCCCGAAGCCACCTGGGAGCAACTGGTAGACGGATTCAAGACCCTGGGCGCAATTGCCCAGCAGCACGGCGTCATCCTCGACCTGGAAACCACGTTCAGCGCCGAGCAATTGGCCATGCTTCTGCAGCGGGTGGACTCACCGGCAGTGAAAGTCTACCACGACACCGGCAATACCATGATGCGGGGCCAGGATCCGGCGGCGGAAATCCTCCTTCTCGGCAGCGATGGGGTCGGCATGATCCACGCCAAGGACACCGACCGCCAGCATCTAGGAGAGGGTCGGGTGGACTTTGCCGCTGTGCAAGCGGCGATGCACCAGATCAGCTACGACGGCTATATTGTCCTGGAGACGCCAGTGGGAGAGGATGCCAACGCCGATAACGGCAAAAACCTGGCCTTCATACAAAATTTGGGTGGTTAATTCTATATAAGCGGAACCGCTCTGACCTCAGCGGACCAGCACCATGCGCCGGGTCTGACGCCAGGATTGCCCGTCTGCACCGGTGAAGACCAGACGGTAGAAGTATACACCGGAGGCAACCGGCTGGCCGCGCCCATCCCCCCCATTCCACCACCAGCCATATCGCCCGGACTCTCCGTGGTAGGCCCGCCACGGCAAAATCGCCCGCCCGCCGGCGTCAAAGATCTGAACGATAACACTGCCAGCCCCGTCTATATCGTAACTGATATGGGTGGCCCCATTGAAGGGATTGGGGTAGTTCTGTACCAATCCCCTGTCCCGTGCTTGAGGGGTTTCGGAGACGGCAGTAGCGGGTACTCGGGCCCCCATTTTGGCGGCCAGCAAATCCCACGGTTCACGGCGATCCCCTTCGTACCCTAGGGCCCACATCCCCACACCGAGCAAATTCGCCTGCAGCGCAAGGTCGAATTTCAAACCCAGACTGGCCGGATCGTCGTACCATACCTGGTACCACTGCCCCTCTTCTTGATACCGGTACCATGGCGTCGACGAAAACTCGTCCCACATCCTACCGTGGACCGCCGCCCCAGGCAAGGTTTGCAGTACGGTCGGGTAATTGACGAATTCTACCGTCGCGTTGCGGGCTTGCGGCCCGGCCGTCTTCCATTGGCAGCCGTAATAGGGCACGCCCAGGATGAGTTTCTCCGGGCTCCGCCGGGTCGCCTCGCCATAATCGCTGGCGCCCTGCAGCGTGGTGGTAATATTGCGCCACCCCCCGGTCAGGGGCGCCGTAGGCCCGCTCTCCTGACTCCAACTGCCGGCAAAGGCGTAGCCCATGATAAAGAGGTAATCGCAACTGTCGGCCAGGCCGGGAAAATCCCAGCGCCCGGCCCAATCCACTGGAGGGGCCGCGAAACTGACCTGACAGCCAGGAATTTCCCGATGCAGAAAATCAGTCAATTCGGCCATGAAATCGTTGATTAAAGCCGGCCATCCATTGGCCCCCGGGCCTTCGAAGTCGATATTCACCCCGTCGGCGCCGCCCTCGATAATGCGGTCGCGGATTTGACGAAAAAAAGTCTGCCGATGATTCTTGTCGCCGATAACCGACAACACCTCGCTGTCGCCAAAGAGCGTTGCCGTCACAATGACATATACCCCATGGGCGTGGGCGCTGTCTACCAACGCCGTCCACGGCCAGCCGTGAGCGTTGCCAATGGTTCCGTCGGGTTCCACTTCTAGGGAGAAGGCACTGACGTGAGTGAGGAGATCGAAATCCAGGTTGCGGTAGTAGTCGGCATCGATCCAGTACGGCAAATAACCGAATACGACCCGGTTCTGGCTGGCCAGCCGCCGGGCCCGCGCTATTGACGGCATCGACGGCCGCCCCCCTTGACCAATCAACGCGTCCAGAACAGGAGCATCCCGGTGCCGCTCAAGCTCTATCTGGTGCGGCCCTTTGGCCGGCTGGGCCAGGGCGCCAAGGGCCAAACCCAGCACAACGATGGGGGCAATTAGCTGAGAGTTCGTCATAATTCGAGTGGTTCGTCCGTGGACGGCTGATCGAGGGCGAGGAGTCTCGGTAGAACAACAAAAAGGTAGGGTCAAACTCAGTCGCCTACACGCAATACGACCTCCGCCGAGGCCCCTGCCTCCAGGGGCAGACTCACAACCAGGCGCGCCTCCTCCAAAGTGACCGCCCCGTCCTTGCGGTAGGGGTTGTGGGGCAAAACGGGCCACCGCACCCGGCTCGCCGCGGGGATATCGAGGGCCCAGCCAGCATGGGCGATGGTCTCTGCCGCTGCGGTCATCCGGTCGATAGCTTCTTCCCCCAGTACCTGCGCCTTAGCGGCGGACCTGAGCGCTTCCCCCACCCGTGGCACCAAACTCACGTGGGCGGCCACCGCCCCACCGCCCCCATCGCCGGCGGTATAAACCAGCGTCGCCGCCTCCGGAGTCAACCGCACTTCGACCCGACAAATGGTATCGCCATAGCGCAGTTCGACAGCGGGCGATTCGTCGCTACTGCCCAAAACAGCCGCTTCGGGGCAGTGCGTCAAGCCAGCAACGGGGCCAAAATCGAGTTCCTCTTCGCCGGGCGTGTGGGCCAACAGACCGGTATCGCCGACGGTAAAAGTACTCCAGAGGGGTTGCAATTTGGTATTGCCGCCGACGACGATCACTCCGGCTTCATCGTGGTAGACGCTGATAAAATTCTGCCGATCCTGGCCCCACCGGTTCTGCGGAATGGGCACCGTATACACCGGAACACAGACAAACCAGGGCGCATCGCGGCGGGTCATGGCCTGTCCTCCCATTCGCCGGGTATCCTGGTGCAGCTCTCCAGACGGAGGTTGGATTGGACCGGGTTCGACGTAGAGCAGCATGGCGGCGTAATCGGCTTCAAACTGACTGACCGGCGCAGTACAACCCCATCGCATGGTGGGCGGGTATATTGTGGAGCCGGTCCATATCGTTTTGCGCGATGCCGCCATATCCCAGCCGCAGCCCAGTTTCCCAACGACGCGCTGCCGCCGCAGGCATAGGCCCGCATCCAGCGACTGTATGCCCAAGGCATACGGATGGGCCCCACTCGGAGTAATCTTTCTTGCGGAAGATCCACATCCCCTGCTCGTCCTGAGCCTCCTCCAACGCCAGCCCACCGCGCACGATCGCATCCAGGACGGCGGCGCTATGATGGTGGGCAGAGCCTTCCCGCGACCAGGCCACAGCCAGCGGCAATAATACATTTTGGTCGGTGGAAATCCACGGCTCACTGCCAAATTGACCGTTTGGCTTCTGCGTCGCCAGGATGTGATTTACCGCTTCGTCCAGATGCGTCAGCAGTTCCGCTTCGGGCTGCCAGTGGATAGTCATTGTCTAATTCCTCGATTTTGATGGCCTATTTCCAGGCGCCTCCCAGCAGGCCGGTCAATTTCCCCCGGCATGCAGTAGAGCATGCTGTTGGGCTGGTAGCAGATAAAGCCAACGGGGCCCGGCAATCGCTATGCCCTGGGCCCCGTCCGTTTTTATCTTGTACCCGTCCTGGTGCGCCGCGTTGGTAGTATACTATACCGCAGCGGCGCCTGTCCACAGCCTCAATCGTCGACGAATTCCACCACATCGGCGCGAATCGACAATTTGGCCCTGGTATAGGCCAACAAATTGAGATTGTCGGCATCGTAGCGCACGTTGACCAGGGCCAGACTCTTGCCCACCACCGGCCCGTGCGTCTCTTCGTAATTGCGCCACAACGCATCCATTGCCTCGCGGTACAGCATACCCGTGCCCTTTACCTTGTGCAGGGCCACGCTCTGACTCGACATACCCGAAGAAAAACTGATCCCCACCAAATAGGCCGCCTCAGATTCCCCTTCAATATCGGTGGCCACGATCTTGTAATTGCTCTCCGCCAATTGCACCGAGGTCAAATTAGCCGCCGGGAACAACCCCGCTTGGGCGCAACCCGAAAAAGCCATAGCCACAATCGCCAGTCCCGCTACCATCCACTGTTTCTTGATCATCCTGTCTACTCCTCTACTTAAACTGAATTGGCCAACTTGGCGGGCGGTTAGACCACCGCCGCCAGATTCCTTGACATCATTATCCTTCCTACTTAATTCAACACCTACAGCACGCTCATCTGTCACCAGCGGCGCCAATTTTTACGATATTTCTTTTTTCTTTTGCTTTTTTGCAGCTTGCTAGGTATTGAGGGTTGCTAATTACCAGCTCCCTTTGACCAAGCCCTTTGCTCTCCAATAACCAACGGCCACCCCATGACCTACCGACTCATCGACCATATCCCCGTCTGGGGCGATCCCCTGGACAACGCCATCGAGCAAATCAAAAACTGCGCCCGCCAGGCCGCCCGCACCGCCCTGATGGCCGACCACCACCTCGGCTACGCCGTGCCCATCGGCGGCGTGGTGGCCTATACCGACCATATCAGCCCGTCGGGGGTGGGCTACGATATCAGCTGCGGCAATAAAGCCGTGCGTCTCGATATCGATCCCGAGCATGTGCGTCAGAATATTGCCGTTATCATGGACGAAATCTACGACGTCCTCTCCTTTGGCATCGGCCGCAAAAATCCCGAGCCCATCTCTCATCCCCTCTTCGGCGACGATGCGGCCTGGGATATAGACGTCGCCGCCAACCTCAAGCGCCTGGCCCGCGAGCAGTTGGGCACCATTGGCTCGGGCAACCACTACGTCGATATATTCGTCGACGAGCAGGAGCGCATTTGGTGCGGCGTCCACTTTGGCTCGCGCGGCTTTGGCCACAAAATAGCCACCCATTTCATTAAGGCCGGCGGCGGCCGCCAGGGCATGCACGTCGATCCGGTATTGCTCAAAGCCGACTCGCAATTGGGCCAGGAATATATCGCCTGCATGAAACTGGCCGGCCGCTACGCCTACGCCGGCCGCGATTGGGTCTGCAGCCGGGTGGCCCAATTGCTGGGTGCCGAAATCCAGGAAGAGGTGCACAACCACCACAATTTCGCCTGGCGCGAACAGCACGACGGCCAAGATCTATGGGTGGTGCGCAAAGGCGCTACGCCCGCCTGGCCCGGCCAGAAGGGCTTTGTCGGCGGCTCGATGGGCGATATTTCGGTAATTGTCGAAGGACTCGATACTGAAGCTAGCCAGCAGGCGCTGCGCTCCACCGTGCACGGGGCCGGACGGCTGATGTCGCGCACCCAGGCCGCCGGCAAAAAACGCTGGCGCAAGGGACGCTCGCAGCGCCAGAGTCAGGGCCAGATTAGCCGCCGTATGATGTTGGATTGGGTAGAGAACGCGGGGGTCGAATTGCGCGGGGCCGGCACCGACGAATCGCCCCATGTGTACAAACGCCTGCCCGAAGTGCTGGCGCACCACGCCGACTCCATCGCCGTCCTGCACGCCCTCACGCCGCTGGGGGTAGCTATGGCCGGGGCAGACGAATACGATCCGTTTCGGGATTAGCCACGAGACATAGACAGGCTGCTTAGACGCTTTTTGGTCGGGCAGGCCTCCAGAGACAGTGAGTCCCGAGTGGGTCTGCCCGCAGCCGCTCCCGCTTCGTGCAGATACCAGTCCCGACCCCGCTCTGTCCGGCCCCCAAGGAACTTGGCACAGGGTGTTGCAACAAATAAGCGGTCCGCCTTAGAAAGCGCCCAATACCCCGCGTCCTCTCCGCACCACCTGGGTCGCCAACCGCAACGCGCCGTGCACCGCATCCTCAAGGATTTCATCGGTGGCCAAGCCGAAAAGCAAGCGCCCGTTGAAAGTATCGCCGGCTCCGACTGTATTGGCACTTTCGACTGGTTCGGTCGGCAGTGCCAAAGGCCGTACATCGCGGCCGGCGCAGACCGCCCCTTCGGCCCCCCTCTTGACCACCGCAATCTCGGGTCCCAGATCGAGCAAACTCCGCGCTAGATCCTCCGGCCCCGCAGCCGGTGCCCAAGCCCCTAATTCCTCCTCGGTCCCGACCAGACAATCGACCTGACTCCAGGCCTTCAGCATCAGTGACTTTTCGGCCCGCCCCCAAAACCAAGGACTGGGATCGAAGCAAACGCGACTGCCGCGCCGCCGCGCCACCGCAAATACATCTACCAACAACTCCAAATCGTCGCCGTCGGCCTGTCCGTATCCGGCGGCGAAAAACCATCCTGGCGCCGGTCCCTCCAGAGCCGCTTCCCAATCGACCTTATCGCCGGTATAGTACATCGACCGCCGTTTGCCCTCGGAACTGAGGGCGATGACATTGACCGCCGAATGGGCCGCCTCGCCCACCACCTCGACGCCGGCCCCCTGCAACCAACCGCGCACTAAGCCGCCCCAGGCATCTACCCCCACATTGGCATTTAACTGTACCCGTTGCCCCAATTTGCCCAGCACGTAGGCCACAGCGGCGCCATTGCCTCCCAGCGCCACCTCGGTAGGCCGGTCCAATAACTGTACATTGCTGCCCCAGCCGTCTTGGGCCGGACCGCTGGTCTCCTCGACATCACGCACCAGCACGTCGACCGCCGCATTGCTGACCACGCGCACCAGATTGGCGTTGCTTGATTCGTTCATAGCATCACCACCTCAATGTACCGAAACTTTTGCAACTGCTGGTTGGCACCGGCGTTTGGGGGACGGGGTATATCCGTTGCAGGCGACCCATGCTAACCCATCCAGACCCCTTTGCGATGGGAAACCCCGAGGACTTTGCGACATTGGGCGCAGAAGTATACATAGCGCTTGCCCAGGGCCCCTCTAAGCTCGCGGAACCACACGTCCGCAAGCTCCTCCGCGCAATGGGGGCAGAGGGGCTGGATATCGTTTCGCTCTCTCAGATTGACCATAGTCTCAACTCCTATGCTAGCCTTTTAAGGTTTCCCAGGCCGCCTGCATAATCTCCTGGTTTATATTGCCGTTGGCCACTAGCAGATCGTACGGCCCCTCGTAGAGCGATTTCTCTGCCAGAGGCCCGACTATTTTCGCCTGGAAAGCTTCCATGAAACCGTAGCAATTGAAATCCGACCAGATCATCGAGTGTTTTTTTCGCAGCGGCACGGCCGCGATCAAGCCGCTCTCGTTGGCCAGAGTGCCCACGCGGTCGCCAAGGGCGTACAATTGGTCGGTGATGGTATCCATATCAATACGCAGGGCCACCGCCTCGATATCCTCGGCCAGCCCGGCGGGCAAATCGGGCAGGCGCCGGAAGGCCTGGTACAACCACTTGCAATAGGGAGCGTACTGGCGCTTGAGCAGGAAGCATGTGCGCATAGCCACCTGCACAAACCAATTGACATAGGTCTGGGTCGCGACAATATCCCGCCGCTGGGCGCTGCGCCGCACATTGCCCACCAAGTGCATCATGAAGAAGGCGTAGGAGAGCCGCTTGTACCAAACATTGTCCGGGTAGTATTCGAATGGGTCGCGGACCGGCGCCACCAGTGGCGTCGGCTCGTAGAATATCGGCCCTGCGGTATATTCGAACAGGGCCACTTCGGGGATTGTTATCCAATCTTCGTCGGACTCGGGCGCCCGGCCCCTATGCAGGCAGGCGCGCAGATTTTCCGTCGGCGTGAGGACGTAGGCCCTGTTCTTGGGCAAGGTGGTGGAAGTGGACTTGAAGCCGGCGAATTCGGTGGGCAACGCTCGGTCGAGAAAGGCCTGCACCTCGTCGCCCAGCGCCCGTTTATCGCCGTAATTTAGAAAAAGAAAAAAGCGCGGTCCCCAATTGTGATCGCGCGATACTTCGTCGTCGAAGCCGCCAATTTCGCTGCCGCACCCCGACTCGAAACCGCCGGCGACAAGCCCCGCCGCGACGCGGTCGACCAGTTGCGGATAGTGCTCCTGCAACAGGGGCAGGCCCGCTTCAAAAAAGTACTTTCTGGAGAGTTCAATGCCGTTCATCCTTACAGCGGACACACCAATTGCCCGTCGAGCAATTTGTCATTACCCGAATAATCCACTGGCACCTCAATCACGTGCACCCCACCGGCCGCGAGCGTCTCCTGCAATAACCCGGCCAGGTCCTCGCTGCCCTCCACCCGGTGCCCCGCCGCCCCGTAGCTTTCGGCGTAGCGGACAAAATCGGGGTTGCCGTAGTCCAAGCCGAAATTGGCCAGCCCCATAGCCGCCTGTTTCCA
>WLWD01001170.1_pt1 | contig 48103 bp, 36 predicted proteins | sample 6712731 | NCBI WGS metagenome assembly WLWD01 (sample SAMN12718690, study PRJNA576275) | sponge metagenome | isolation source: marine sponge | host: Mycale hentscheli | place: New Zealand: South Island, Marlborough, Capsize Point | collected 2014-11-01 | reverse complement strand
GACCATGTAATTAGCACATTTTAGAGTCGGAGGTTTCCAGAGGACTACAATAAAACGAGAGAAACGGCCGGGGACCATGGAATTAGCATAATATAGAGTCAGACGTGTCCAGTGGACAAAAATGAAATGAGAGAAACTGTTGGGGACCTTGTAATTAGCATATTTTAGAGTTGGACGTGTCCAGTGTACAAAAATGAAATGAGAGAAACTGCCGGGGACCATGTAATAAGTATATTTTAGAGTTGGACGTGTCCAGTGGACAAAAATGAAATGAGAGAAACAGCCGGGGACCATGGAATTAGCATAATTTAGAGTCGGACGTGTCCAGTGGACTAAAATGAAACGAAAGAAACTGCCGGGGACCATGTAAATCGCATATTTTAGAGACAGATGTGTCCAGTGGACTAAAATGAAACGAGAGAAACTGCCGGGGACAAAGTAATTAGCATATTTTAGAGTCTGACGTGTCCAGTGGACTAAAATGAAACGAGAGAAACTGCAGGAGACCAAGTAATTAGCATATTTTAGAGTCTGATGTGTCCAGTGAACTAAAATGAAACGAGAGAAACTGCCGGGGACCCATGTAATTAGCATATTTTAGAGTCGGACGTGTCCAGTGGACTAAAATAAAACAAGAGAAACTGCCGGGCACTATGTAATTAGCATATTTTAGAGTCGGACGTGTCCAGTGGACTAAAATGAAATGGGAGAAACTGCCGGGAACTATGTGATTAGCATATTTTAGAATCGGACGTGTCCAGTGGAATAAAATGAAACGAGAGAAACTGCCGGGGACCAAGTAATAAGCATAATTTAGAGTCAGACGTGTCCAGTGGACTAAAATAAAACGAGAGAAACTGCCGGGGATCATGTAATTAGCATATTTCATAGTCGGACGCGTCCAGTGGACTAAAATGAAACGAGAGAAACTGCCGGGGACCATGTAATTAGCGTATTTTAGAGTCGTACGTGTCCAGTGGACTAAAGTGAAACGAGAGAAACTGCCTGGGATCATGTAATTAGCATTTTTCGTAGTCGGATGTGTCCAGCGGAGTAAAATGAAACGAGAAAAACTGCCGTGGACCATGTAATTAGCATATTTTAGAGTCAGACGTGTCCAGTGGACTAAAATGAAACAAGAGAAACTGCCGTGCACCATGGAATTAGCATAATTTAGAGTTGGACGTGTCCAGTGGACTAAAATGAAACGAGAGAAACTGCCGGGTATTATGTAATTAGCATATTTTAGAGTCAGACGTGTCCAGTGGACTAAAATGAAACAAGAGAAACTGCTGGGCACCATGTAATTAGCATATTTTAATATTAGACGTGTCCAGTGGACTAAAATGAAGCGAGAAAAACTGACGGGGACCATGGAATTAGCATAATTTAGAGTTTGACGTGTCCTGTGGACTAAAATGAAACGAGAAATACTGACGGGGACCAAGTAATTAGCATGATTTAGAGTCAGACGTGTCCAGTGGACTAAAATGAAATGAGAGAAACTGCCGGGAACAATGTAATTAGCATATTTTAGATTCGTATGTGCCCAGTGGACTAAAATGAAACGAGAGAAACTGCCGGGAACCATGTAATTAGCATATTTTAGAGTCGGAAGTGTTCAGTGGACTAAAATGAAACGAGAGAAACTGCCAGGGACCAAGTAATTAGCATATTTTAGAGTCGGACGTGTCCAGTGGACTAAAATGAAACGAGAGAAACTGCCGGGGACCAAGTAATTAGCACAATTTAGAGTCGGACGTGTCCAGTGGGCTGAAATGAAACGAGAGAAACTGCCGGGGACCATGTAATTAGCACATTTTAGAGTCGGAGGTTTCCAAAGGACTACAATGAAACAAGAGAAACGGCCGGGGACCATGGAATTAGCATAATATAGAGTCAGACGTGTCCAGTGGACAAAAATGAAACGAGAGAAACTGTCGGGGACCTTGTAATTAGCATATTTTAGAGTTGGACGTGTCCAGTGTACAAAAATGAAATGAGAGAAACTGCCGGGGACCATGTAATAAGCATATTTTAGAGTTGGACGTGTCAAGTGGACAAAAATGAAATGAGCGAAACAGCCAGGGACCATGGAATTAGCATAATTTAGAGTCAGATGTGTCCAGTGGACTATAATGAAACGAAAGAAACTGCCGGGGACCATGTAATTAGCATATTTTAGAGTCAGATGTGTCCAGTGGACTAAAATGAAACGAGAGAAACTGCCGGGGGACCATGGAATTAGCATAAATTAGAGTCGGACGTGTCCAGTTGACTAAAATGAAACGAGAGAAACTGCCGGGGATCAAGTAATTAGCATAATTTAGAGTCGGTCGTGTCCAATGGATTAAAATGAAACGAGAGAAACTGCCGGGGACCAAGTAATTAGCATATTTTAGAGTCTGACGTGTCGAGTGGACTAAAATGAAACGAGAGAAACTGCCGGAGACCAAGTAATTAGCATATTTTAGAGTCGGACGTGTCCAGTGGACTAAAATGAAACGGGAGAAACCCGGGAACTATGTGATTAGCATATTTTAGAATAGGACGTGTCCAGTGGACTAAAATGAAACGAGATAAACTGCCGGGAACCATGTAATTAGCATATTTTAGAGTCTGACGTGTCCAGTGGACTAAAATGTAATGAGAGAAACCGCAGGGGACCATGTAATTAGCATATTTTAGAGTTGGACGTGTCCACTTGACTAAAATGAAACAAGAAAAACTGCCGGAGACCATGGAATTAGCATAATTTAGAGTCGGACGTGTCCAGTGGACTAAAATGAAACGAGTGAAACTTCTTGGGACCAAGTAATTAGCACAATTTAGAGTCGGACGTGTCCAGTGGACTAAAATGAAATGAGAGAAACTGCCGGGGACCATGTAATTAGCACATTTTAGAGTCGGAGGTGTCCAGAGGACTAAAATATAACGAGAGAAACTGCCGGGGACCATGGAATTAGCATATTTTAGAATCGGACGTGTTCAGTGGACTAAAATGAAACGAGAGAAACTGCCGGGCACCATGTAATTAGCATAATTTAGAGTCGGACGTGTCCAGTGGACTAAAATGAAACGAGAGAAACTGCCGGGGACCAAGTAATTAGCATATTTTAGAGTCGGACGTGTCCAGAGGACTAAAATGAAACGAGAGAAACTGACGGGAACCAAGTAATTAGCATAATTTAGAGTCGGACGTGTTTATCGGACTAAAATGAAACGAGAGAAACTGCCGGGAACCAAGTAATTAGCATAATTCAGAGTCGGACGTGTCCCGTGGACTGAAATGAGACGAGAGAAACTGCCGGAGACCAAGTAATTAGCTTATTTTAGAGTCTGACGTGTCCAGTGGACTAAAATGTAATGAGAGAAACCGCAGGGGACCATGTAATTAGCTTATTTTAGAGTCGAACGTGTCCAGTGGACTAAAATCAAACGAGAGAAACTGCCTGGGACCATGTAATTATAATATTTTAGAGTGATGAGAAGCTATAGAATTGAGCTTACTAAGACAGAGATATTGTAGATGAGGTCCCTACTGATTAGCTTTATTCACAGCATTTTTCTGTGATAGCTATAGAATTGAGATTACTAAGTCAGAAATATTGTAGATGAGGTCCCTACTGATTAGCTTTATTCACAGCATTTCCCTGTGAGAGCTATAGAATTGAGATTACTAAGTCAGAGATATTGTAGATGAGGTCCCTACTGATTAGCTTTATTCACAGCATTTCCTTGTGAGAGCTGTAGAATTGAGATTACTAAGACAGAGATATTGTAGATGAGGTCCCTACTGATTAGCTTTATTCACAGCATTTCCTTGTGAGAGCTGTAGAATTGAGATTACTAAGACAGAGATATTGTAGATGAGGTCCCTACTGATTAGCTTTATTCACAGCATTTACCTGTGAGAGCTGTAGAATTGAGATTACTAAGACAGAGATATTGTAGATGAGGTCCCTCCTGATTAGCTTTATTCACAGCATTTCCCTGTGAGAGCTGTAGAATTGAGATGACTAAGACAGAGATATTGTAGATGAGGTCCCTACTGATTAGCTTTATTCACAGCATTTACCTGTGAGAGCTATAGAATTGAGATGACTTAGACAGAGATATTGTAGATGAGGTCCCTACTGATTAGCTTTATTCACAGCATTTCCCTGTGAGAGCTATAGAATTGAGATTACTAAGACAGAGATATTGTAGATGAGGTCCCTACTGATTAGCTTTATTCACAGCATTTCCCTGTGAGAGCTGTAGAATTGAGATTACTAAGACAGAGATATTGTAGATGAGGTCTCTACTGATTAGCTTTATTCACAGCATTTCCTGTGAGAGCTGTAGAATTGAGATTACTAAGACAGAGATATTGTAGATGAGGTCCCTACTGATTAGCTTTATTCACAGCATTTCCTTGTGAGAGCTATAGAATTGAGATTACTAAGACAGAGATATTGTAGATGAGGTCCCTACTGATTAGCTTAATTCACAGCATTTCCTTGTGAGAGCTATAGAATTGAGATTACTAAGACAGAGATATTGTAGATGAGGTCTCTACTGATTAGCTTTATTCACAGCATTTCCTTGTGAACCAACAGCTCCATGTTTGCTGGCTTTGTGCCTGCCATTGTTGAGCAATGGATCTCTTCTCATTGTTCATAGTGTGGTTGAGGGGGTAGGAATTCCTTGGTGAGAAAATGTCCCCCTCTATGAATTCAATTATTGCATACACACTATTACAATAACATTTCATGCAGTGGTGAACTAGCACACTTTCTGGTGTGTATGTGTGTTTGTGTGTTTCACAGATCTGACAATAGATGAAGTTCGTGTGTTAGCACGTGACAATCCAGAGTGGAAGACTGTATGGATTAAAACCGTATGTGTGTGTGTGTGTGTGTTTTTTTTCCAATATTTAATGTCAAAATAAATACTTTATTGTGTAGAAGGAGACCCTTTGCCAACCTGGTACTGAAGTGTTAATAAACAATATCTTAATAGACTGTAATGTCAGAGACTACAACATACTGGAGTGTCCTTACATGAGCAACAGACATGGAGTGACCTTAGAGGTTAATGGAGTCCTGTGGCCACAGTTGATCTGTAAGTGACTCACTGTATGCGTGAGCAAATCTGTATGTATGTGTGTGCACATGTATGTATGTGTGTGCACATGTGTGTATGTGCATATATAAGTTTGTGTGTTTATTTTATACATATGTATATAAATATTTAGCCACGTACGACTTCCAGAAGACTACAGTGTTAGTGAATGGAACAGCAGTCACACTCAAGTCTGAGTTTGTGGAACACTCTCGTGCTGTTGGTGTCGTGTATGCGGTAGTGCCTATGGATGGTGGCCATATTGTCAATTAGTGATCATTACTATTCTTGTATGGAATTATATAACATTTTGTTAAAATAAAGTTAATAATTTTTATTCAAAAATAACAGAAGACATAAATCCACAACGTTTAAATTTGAAATATGGGATATAATACATGAAGCATAAAATTCAATGAGTGTTTTCAAATGTATGTCCCTGTAGTGTTGATTGAATTCAATCCACAGCAATTCTATAACAAAAACAATACAATAATTCAAATGCTACTATAATAACAATATTCTTACTGGAGTTGTTGCTTTAATTCATCTGCCACTTGTCTACAATAGTCCACTTGAGACAATACAGTAACAAACTCCTTGAGGGCAGCAGGTCTAGTTGATAAGACTGTACGAATGCTACTCAGAAGGTTCCTTGTCTTCTCTACATCAATCCAGTTCTGACGTTGAAGGAGCTGGTCATACATGTCCGGAGATATGAGTCCAATACTGTAGCAGTGATCAGCTACTGTCATAACACAAGGCTTCACTGAGTGCACCAAGTCAGGATACACACTCAGAAATATACTCAAGTTATTGTCACCTAATAATAAAACATTTATAATGATACCAAATAAAAACAATAACTTGACTTACTTTCTGAGACCTCTACCACAGGATCTTTCTTCTCGTATTTCTAAAACCAAATAATATCATTGTTAGTTATTGCAAGTTAGAATACATATTCTATTTCTTCATACCTGTCCATACCAAATGAGGTGTCTATTGGTGAGTACAATTGGTTGTGGATAATCTGGATTGAAGAGACAGGTCATAACCTCTGGAATCGTGTCTGCACCATCCACCACTCCAAGATGATTTTCTCCTTCATGTGAACGACAGTCAAAGGCAAACTGGTAGTCCATGGAGCTATTGTAGTTCATTCTGGAACTAGCCTTCTTTAGAGTGTCTTCTATTTCTTGTTTTAGAGAAGTACATTCATGGTGAATGGAGTCTTGGAAAGTAGGATCACAAGAAACTACGACTTCGAAATATTTAGATTTCGATACAAAATACACGTGAACTTTTTTTGTTCCATACAAAAAGTGCACCATGTTTTTCTTGACACCTTCTGCAATGAAAGTGAAGGACTTGTTGGATACGAGACATGCCATTGCAGCAGGAAAGAGTCCCATAGGAGTAAACCCACTACTGAAGTACATCAAGAGAGGTTCCACGAAACAAGATCTACAGGATTCTTTGTGGAATAGGTCCAGTTCCTTTGCACTAGTGTTTTCTAACACGCACGGCATGATGTATTCTTTCTCCTCTTCTAACACTGAGTTAGTATCAGAAGATTCGACTGATGCAATCTCAGCTATCAAGTGAAGATATGCTAGCAAAGCTACCAGTTGCTCTGGTGGAATCAGATCTCCTGAAATGTCAGCTGTAGCTGTCTTCAAATCTGTCATAGAGAATCGACCTGTCTTCCTGAATCTCTCGGATGTGGCCTGACCTACGCTATCAAAGCTCATGGCTTTAAGAATGACACCAGTGATACTGTCATACACTACCTGGATGTCTATGATGACCAGGTCCTCCAAACCAGGCACACTGGGGAAGTACATCAGAACACCGGCATGGTGGTGAAGAAACCACAGAGCTGCTTTGGTCTCGTAGGGTGTCATATTGAAGGCATGGGACAAGGCCAAGCAGGTCTCCAGGCTGGCTGTCTTCACTTCTCTCATGCGAAGACACAAGCTGAACAGAAGCCACACAGCTGGAATTTTCAGCTTTTTAAAGTGTTTCTCCATGGCATTCTCCAGTAGCTGATGCAAGTGATCGATCTCTTCTACTCCACCTCCCATGTTGTCTAAAGAAACAACAAGCTTGTCTTTTGAGCAGAACTGAACTATGCCTTTTTTGTAGGAGTCCGTGTCTCGAATCACTTTTTGAAGCTGCGAATCGACTGTAGCGATGACTTCATCAGAAACCTTGTCTTTGTGAGTACCCACTATATACACTACAGACTTGGAGGACTCCAGTATCTCACCAATGGCTGAGTTGTTCGCTCCTGGTAGAGGTTGAAGATGGGTGGAGGAACTGAGACAAGATATACTGGCCAGAGTACGCAAAAGCATCTCTTGCAGAGTAAACTCTGATTTCTCTGGTGCAGTTGTCTCTCCTGAAGCTCTCTGATAAAAGACCCGATACTCCTCATCTAGTTGGAACTTGTAGCTAAAGAACAGCAAGTAGAGGCCAGGTCCTATGGTGAGTGCTGGTAGCATGTCCATCAGCTCAGGTTGACCTCCGGTGTCCTCCATTCTCAAAAAAGCTTTAAAAGAGTGCTTCACATTTTCTGCAAAGTGTGGTTGTTTGGACACTGTCTCGAATATGGCAGCTATTTCAGAATAATCTGGTGATCTGATTTTTTGTTTGGTCAATAATTTTAGTTTTGCCAGCATTTTGTGTATTAAGTTAGGCTGTGGCTTTTGAGCAGAGCGTGATTGCTTGGTGATTCTAATTTGTTGCTTTTTAACCTGATGGGACTGCCCTGTGCTGCTAGCCTGACTGACCTTTGCCCTGGTGTCGCTATCTCCATGGGAATCAGCTGTAGCCTCAGAAGTGGATTCAGTTTCAGAAGTGGAATCAGCCACAAAACTCTCTTTGAGAGTGTGAAAGAGTAGAGAAGCTTCCTCAGTGGGATTCTTTACAATGGTCCAGTCTACACTTCTTTCTGCTGTAGTTGGATCAGACTTGCCTTGGACTACCACATTGGAGCAACACTCCACTGTGCCTGTGCTGCCATGAATCTGCTCCTCTTCTTTTGCTGACAGAAGATCTATGATCTCTTTCTTAATTCTCCTGAGAGTTGTACTCTTGCCTTGTCTTGGAGGACCAAGGGACATAAACTTTAAAGACAGAAGCTCCAACACTTCCTTGGAAATGATGAAGTGTTTATATGCATCTTCATATTTTAGAACAACTATTAAACATAAAATAAAATATGCATTATAAAATACTGCAAATAAAACACTAATTAGTTATTACAGTCTCATTGGTTATACTATACAAGTAACCCACCCACTGCACCAGTACAATTAGCTGGCTCCAGCAATACAGAGTGTGGGCAGCTGGTTTTATAGCCTGGAGCTAAGCCAGTAGAAGCAGCTGCCAGTAGAAGCAGCTGCACTCTAGCACTTGCAATTTTGGCAAAGACAATCAATTACCTTACTTATTATAATATCATAATTAATATAATAAATATTTAGTTTTAACTTAATTAACTTAATAATAAATAATAATATTCTAGTTTTATTATAGTACAAGTTTTTAATACCTAACTTTAGTATCCCATATAGTCTATAAATGGGACATTCTAAAGAGAAGCCAATATCACTGAAGGCAAGATGGCTTTCTAGAGATGCTGCTATTCTCTTACACTAACCTGACAGAGTTCCTTTGTATAGTCCATCCTCACTAGCAACCAGCAACTGTCCAGTAGACAAGACTGCAGTAGCTATAGATCCACTATTATACTTCTGTTCTGGTCTATCTCCCTCACTAGTAGTCTCAATCCACTCCTCTGTCTTGTTGGAGTAACTTCTAATGGTAGAATGGACATCGATGCCGATTTGATTCGATACATAGGAGACGATAGCATAGATGGCAGTAAGTGTGGTTACTGTCCTCCATATTGTTTGTCTTCTTGTCCTGCCATTACTAGCAGATGCTATAAGAGACTCTAAACTGCATATAAACAGAATCTTCTCCTTGTCATCTCCTCCTGTGAAGTAGAAGTTGCCTTCATGGAATGTTGATCGCATGTCCCAGCATGAAGAAGGAAGTGAGTCTGCAGTCGTCCAATGGTCGTTGAGTAGAACTTCCACTATGTCCAAGTCCATGTGATTTTAGTCAATCCCACCAGCCACGACCAGGACCTCTGGTGATCCTCCACTAACTGATGATGGCCAGTAGCGACGAGTAGGCATGGCACGTAGCGATGGCTTCCAGTCTAGACCAGTAGTACTAGTCAACAGAGTGTCAGTGAGATCCCTAGTGGAGGGATGCATTCCACCAACCAATACAAACTTAGACTGGTAGATAGTTAGGGACGAGTCTTCATATGGTGCACGAGTAGTAGTCCATGAGTGAAGGTCAGTAGAGATGTGAAGTGTGCGATAATTAGAATGCATAACAATGACTTTATCTTGTAGTACTGCACATTGTACAGGATAGACATTCTTACTCCATGTATGGCAGTGCTCCCAGTGAAGAGAGACTGGAGGATGGAGATCTCTCTAAATACAAATAAATAAATAAATATATAATTAAAGTGATAAATAAACAAACAAACAAACAGCATTTAAGTGCTATTTAAACGAGACTTTGACATGCAAACACACCAACAAACTTATAAAGACTACAAACACATGTTGTAAACAAACACACCAACAAATGTATTCCTATATTATCAGCTTATGCATATGCTATATAAACATTCTGTACAAGTTTAAATAACTGCATAAATGCTAACAAACAACAATATAATTCACAAACATACAATTTTACTCTATAATTTACAGAATGTATACACACAATAACAATAGCAACTGTGTGACATACTAACACACAAACATACAGGTTCTCACACAATGCTTACATACAACACAATATTTAGTATATAAAACGGTAAAAAACAATACTGAGAAATAAACAAATAAACAAACACACAAACATACAACTAGTACAATGCGTAAATATGTGCACACAAACACAAAATAATGACATGATATTCCAAACACACAAACACATAATAAGAGAATGTGCTGTTTCTTCCTGTGCTAAAATAATGTACAGTAGGCACCAGAAAAGAAAGATTTTTTTTGCACTGAAGGAGTTATTGTAGAAAAAGAAAAAAGAGAGAAAATGTTACGGCAGTTGATAAAATATAGTTTTTCAGTTCGACTATGTTAAAGTTTTAATGCTCGTTTACCATATGCCACTTTCAGGAATGTAAAAAAATGATGCTATTTTAAATATCATTGGCTTAGATATTCTCACTAATACAGACCCAACTGTAGCTGGTAGAAAGACTAAGAAGTAGGGACCTGTCAGAGCAGCAAGTTCAGCGAAAATCCAGTCAGTCTGCTTAATCGAAGAAAGTCAGTTTTTTTTTTATTGTGCAAGCAGTTTAGCATGACCCCTATAGCATTTAGAGGGTAGTACAAGGCTTAGCTTGCTGATATAGCTGTGGAAGAGTTTCTAGCTTTTAGCTGTAAATCAACTGAAACGAGAACTTGACTAGTAAAATTTTTATTGTGACTGTACCAACTGTTTAGTCAAAACGCAATGAAAAAATTGTAAAAAAAAAGCTTTTTTCTTTTCGAAAGACACCTGCTATGCTGTATAGAAAGCTAACACATGAACATATATATTTTTAAAAAACAAACCCCAAAACATAATCTTCCTATAAAAGTGCACAAACATACAAATATACATCCCAAATACAAATTATTTACACATGGTAAAAACTGTAAATAAACCACTAAACAAACACAACAACAAAAAAATTACTACAAATATATGCTGTGTTTATGTGTTATAAACACACAACTTACTATATTTCTGGAACAAACTAGACTTCAAATAGCTAGAGTAAATAGATACAAACTGTAGCATAAAGAGAGGGATAGTCTAACCATCCTCCAGCACAAAAACAACTAGCAACTGGAAAAAAGAGAGGGAAAGTCATGTCTGAGCATGCTCATGAAAAGAACCTGGTGTCTTTTTAAGAGCATGCTCAGGAACATGACTTTTACCCTCTCTTTTTTCCAGTTGCCAGTGCATTGGCTGTGAGCATGCTCACACATTACTTTCCCTCTTTTTTTCAGTTCAGCTGGTATCTCTTTATGAGCATGCTCAGACATAAGTTTCCCTCTTTCTATCCAGTTGTTGATGCCTTATATATAATGATCAGACATTAATTTCCCTTTTTCTAGTTGTAAAAAAAAATTAAGCTATGCACTTGGCATGTGTGTAGGTAGCAGTGTTTTCCCTTCTTTCAACCCTTTTGTAAAAGCTATACAAACAGCGGGCTATATAGGGAAGGCTGGATCTAGGCTAACAAACATTTGATTAAGTAATGAGCTAGCGGTAGCTATGCGCTCACCTCTGTACGAACTTGCGGCTGGCTTTCCGCCATTGCTTACTGACAGAGTAGATTGTTTTCAAAAATAGGGCGTTCCCACATTTTTAATTTCTGACCCACCACACCCAAAATGCGGACTATAAAGTAGATTCATAACACCCGATCCAGGAAATTTCTGAACTGAATGTACTATAAAACTGAGGAACCGTGGTACTAAAAGTACTTCGATATATGGGCACCCCCAGTGTACTAAAAATAGTTAAGAAAATGGGTACCCTTTACCGAGGGGACTTTGGATACTAAACATACTTAACTAAACCGGGAACTCCACCACAACCACCACCAGACTACAGTAGTCGGTAGAGCAATGGCGGGAAGGCGAAGTTTTACATTGCCAGCTTTTAAAGTGACTAAACACAATAAAGCTTCAAGGTCTGTGACGTACGCCCCTAGAACTTTGCAGAAAAGGAGTTGTGGGTCAGCAAAGGAACAGTTACTGGAACCTGAGGAGTTGAGAGATGATATCGAAATGGTTGATTCACCACCACCTGAAGACCCCAAAATTAATGAATTGGAGCTGAAGGCTGCTGCTTTAGGATGGGAGCAAATAAGAAGAAAGTTGCTCTCCACAGCTGTTGAATTTGCAGGCAAGTTATGTAGGTTGTGTTAGTTATTTGTATTTAAAGGACCATCTTGCTATCAACCGATGCTGCTAAGTGAAATTATTATAAGTAGTAGCAAGGGGTTTCTAATCTGCATCGTTGAAGTCCCGAAGCTAGTCTTGCGGCCCGACCCTTTACCTGACTGCTATTAGGGTCGGTCACACAAGACTAATCTCGACACGTGGTAGCCAGGGATCTATGTTAGCCTAACACACTCGCTTGATTCCTGTTGTAGCCCATGAGCTAATTAAAAATCAAGTGACATTGATAAATATTTATTTTATCTGAAGACATTGAATCTTTCTAGTCTCACGAGCCAGACCCTTTTCTGACTTGCGGCGGGAAAAAAGGGTCTTGAAAAACTCAATACATTGAGTTGTTCCAAATGTCCGACTTTTTCTTGGACAGAAGTTAGGTCTACGTCATAACACGCCCTTGCGGTTGCAGTCAAAGCTAACGAGGAGACCATGCGGTGATGATGCGTAGTGCCAACTACTGACACCATAAACACATCCTGGCAGAAAGATTTTGCTGATTGTGCAGAACAAGTCGTTGACATGAGTTTGACCAAACCCTTTCTTCTTCCTCGTGAGGTAAAGGGTCGGCACACCGGACTAGATTATTTCTGTGAGTGCCATTTTTAATATATACCATATTTCCTCCATTGGCGTCCTTGGTTAGATCACGCTCTCGATTACTGGAAGCTCTCAAACTGATAAAAGGAAACATCCTGCGCCCGTACTGATCAAAACACATACAAATACAGTAAGCACAAAAAAAAATTCCAAGTTTCGTGTCATAGAACGCCAATATTTTTTCGGTGTTCCTTAGAGATGATAAAACAATGTATGTTCAGTAGGAATAGGCCCTTTACATTCCGTTGTTGTTTTATTTTGTAATAAATACAGGTATGCCAATTGATCGGTATTGCTTCAGCTGTAAGACGGTTCTAGCTTCATATCGCTGTCAGCTATGCGGACCTTGTGGTTTTTACTGCTGGGACTGCTTTGAAGCTTGCCATAGCTTTACAAACTTATTTCATGTTGCCGAAAAGTGGGAGGTAATATTTTTTAATTGCTATCTTAACTTTCCGTTTGATTGTGTTTCTTTGTTCTAGAATAATCACTTCCGTGTGGTTGATCGTACAATTGATCACCCTGACGTTAGAGTCAGCCACCAGTGTTCTTCAACAAGGACAATTCAAATGGAGTGTGTGGATGAGTATGGTAAGAATAAGAGAGAGAGAGGGGGGGGGGGTTCACAGTTTGTTAAGGATTTTTTTTGTGTGTGTATTTGTGTGTGTGTGTATTTATGTGTGTGTATTTGTTCGTGTGTGTGTGTTAAAAGGTATCAATCATAAGATTCGGTTCACTTGCTGTGCCTGTGAGCCCCTGGTTGTTACTCTTGCACGTGCTAGATTGTGGCCAGCAACTCCTTCAAATCCACGATTTGCTTTTTCCTTTGCACTGTTGGATTTAGCAGAAGCATTATTGTTGGAGTGCCAAGTGGCCATAAAGGACTATTGTAGTGCCTTACGATTTAGAAATCCATTCCCTGAAGTCAAGGTACATTAATATTCTATAATTGTACCTTTTTTTTTTTTAACTTTATGTGTGGATTTTTTACAGTGTAGAGACTTCTACAGTTCTTTGATTCATTCTTGTGAAGAGTATAGGTACCTTTTAAAGTCAAATATAATTTGCATACATTTACTTAAATCTGTTTTTTCTTCTATAGATTTGCAAAACACCAAATGAGACATATGAATTTTCATGATGAAAAACTGGATTCGGGCAATGTGTGTCCAGCTTGTCCACAGGTATGGTTAATGTTGCTGTTATAAATATGATACCAAATGCGATATTTGGTGTAATTGCATGATGAAGAGCTTGCATTGAGTGCAATTATACTTACTGTTTCATTTTTAGTATTTCACGAGTCTAATTTTTATGTGATGAAACCGACATTTCAACCACTAGTTGTGGTCACCATCAATAAATGGGATAACAATACAACAAATGTATTGGTTTATACCCACATTTGCACGACAGTAGCGTATATAGTGAATATCACATGGTTTTACTTTTGATTTAACTTTTTAAATGGCCACAGTTTTTGTTGCCATTGAAATAGTGCATTTTTTGTCGTTGCCATGACCTTGTGTAACTATTAACCCTCATTACACATGCTCATGAGAGTTGCAGTGCTCATTCTTAGTTTAGGTAATAGCAATACACTGCAGTTCTTTCCATCCAGAACATTATATTTTTGTGATAGCTGAGAAGTGTTCATGCACAACTAGCGCTGAGTGTTCACAGTTGTGTAATTATATTTAACTTGCAATCTGTAGCATGTTGAGATTTATCTATGCTAATTAATGATGTGAATACCTCTTAGGGCGGTGGGAAGCAGGTAGTGTCTATAGATGCTAATATGGGACTTCGGCGAAGAAAAGCTGCTGGCATAAGTTACCTGAGTCCACTGTATGGCGATCTAGCTTTCCTAGATCAAAATGCAGTGGATCTCTATGTTCAGGATTATTCAAAATCACAGCATTTGAATACAGTAAGTGTTTGGGGTATTGTTACTTGTGTGTGTGTGTGTGTGTGTGTATGTGTTGTGTGTGTCTGTGCGTGTGCATATGTGCGTGTGTGCATGAGTGTGCATGCCAGTGATATGCTGTGGGTACGTCTTTCCCGCTTCCCCCTATCTTGGGGGGGGGGGGGGGCATGTGACCAATTTTGGCATTGGAAGACAAGTGTGTGTGTGCGTGTGTGGTGTATGTTTTGAGACAAGTGTGAGCTATGTTTATTGCAGGACTGCAATGATTTTCTCGCTGGAAGTTGGATGCGAAGTGCAACTAGGTACAAAAGTTTGGATGAGACAGCTGTTTTCGGATATTGCTGTCGGCATGAATTTCCCGGCAAATTTATAAACTTGAAACATGGAGAGAGGTAAGGGCTACTGTATATAATGTATTAGCTAAAATTTCACGTGATCTAAAACTTCGTGTGATTTATTCTGTGTGAATATGTCAGATTATCTTACGGAGTTTGGCTACTGGAACAGATTATTGCTGGCAAACAGTCCATTGACCAACAACTCTATGTTATGTATGACATAGCATGTTCTTTGTCACAACATCTCAAAGTAAGAAAATACAAATTGAATGATCATGTTATTTTATAGTATGGCCTATCCATAGCTCCACAAGAGATCAGATATTCTAGATGAAGTGACTCTGTGTCTCCCAACATTTCATTCATATGGACACAAAGTGTCATGTCAGGTAATGGAATTGTGTCTGAGGTAACCTGCAAATATTAATTGAAATTGATATTAGGTCAAATATGGTCCTCGACGATGTGCTGGGATCAGACTAAGTGATGGAGAAACGATGGAAAGGTTGTGGTCAATTTTGCGTAGATTTTCCCGCATGACCAAGGAAATGAGGGCATCACATCGCGTTGATGTTTTAACAAGTGCTCTGCTATATTACGGCTTCAAGACGAAGGAAAAACTACGTTAGTTCAGTAAAACAAGTAAAATATTTGTAATTAACGTTTTATAATTAAGTATAGCCCACATACGTATACCAGAACTGTGGGATCTGCTCTGTGATGGCTAACAGTTATAATTAGACAACAGAGTTTAATATAAGGTCATTTGTGTGGGTATTAACTATGAGATGATGCCCATCATATTTGACTTCAATAAACACTTTCATTTTCATTGGACCACACCATGCAATTATTGGCCTTCTAGTTTGCGGCAACGAGGGATATTCAACTATGTAGCGAAGACAATTTTTTACCTACCGTTTGACTTTATTGCATAGTCTCTCATTGCCACTTGCTACCTGGGCATGAGTTTCTGACAATTGATGCTTGTTCACTTCAGCAACTTGTTCTTTAATTTTGATAATAATTTTGTTTGCGGTATCTATCTAGCTAAAGAGCGCAATTAGTCGAAGGTTCGCACCCGCTAGGGCTTCATTAGGTATATATATTATATAGCTTATACCAAAAGATGTGCATTAAATAGAGCCACATGTGTATGGTAGTATACTAATACACTTGATGTTTTATTATTAACAATGCAGCAAAGTTGCTCCTGTCAAGGTATAAAAGGGCTACTAAAACCATGGAAATAGCAGAGGAAGTTTTGGGACATCATTCAAATTTTACATCTGGTAAAAAATTATTGCTTTGTTTTTCTTTGATGTAGTTAGTATTTTGTTGTTGTTGATGATGATAGATGATATTGAGAAGTGGCTTGCAGAGGAATTGGAAACATGTAATTTTAACTGTCTTAAGCCAAGTAAGTAAAGTAACATTTTGCAGGGGTTAGGAGATGGGTACAGGGGTGTAGTCATCCCAAGCTCAGTCCTCCTACATTCCTACATCTGTGTTATTAACCTTCATTCACATGAGCATGAGGGTTACAACACTCACTTGGTCTGTCTGTCAGTCAACCAACAGCAGATCTCAATTATATTTATTCTAACTATCTCACCCATTATCTCACGCTCACCCACCTTCCCACTACCCACTGTTTACTTTCACTATCCATAGGACCACCTCAGTGGAAAACCAAGTATTTCCAGATCCTACAGCTGTATTATTCATTGAAGTAAGAATCTGATTGTTTTATCCTGCTTTGTTTTTATCACATTCTGGTTGTTATAACAGGGCTCAAATCGCAAGTGGTAGTGGTAATGAAGTCGTTTTCGAACAGCTATCACGGTTAGTATAGTAATACATCAGGGATTTTTCTATCCCGGTGTGACAGTGGGGGCATATTAGCTATACAAAAACTTTGTGGGGGCAATTACTTTTTTTTTTACGTACTGTCTAATGGCTTTTTTTGTCGTCCACACATGGGCAAAGGGTATTCAAAGTAAATATTGACAGAAAAGACAACCAAAGGAATAAAATAGGTGGTATTGTTCGATCAGCGGACCACTTTATCTACAAGAGACAGGTGTTAACACAATTCTCAACCTCTGGAGGTGGACCTTCAAATTGTGTACAGAACCAGTGAAGTGAAGACAAACTTGTGTATCGCTAACAATATTATAGATGTGTGATGACTTCTGAGGTGGGTAGTGTGCGAAGACACTGCGAGAAGGAGGTTTTAACTTACTGGCTCCCTTGCCATTTCGCCACTTGGCCTTCGTGTCACGGGAGCCAATGGACTCTTATAATCATGTCTAAACTACTTCTCTTGCAGTGTCATTGCACTCTACACCACCTCAGAAGTCAGCACACATCACATTTCCTTGATTAGAAGCTAATTTAACAATATTTTTGATAATTACCACGTTACAATACAGGAAATAGCGTATCTCATATTAATTTTTGTTAGCAATACACATGTTTGTCTGTTCACTGCACTGCAATTTTACTAGAGCTTGGGTGAGCACTGGACCTGCGTGCTATGGCATTGCGAGTTATTACTGCTTCTGGACCACAAGCAGTATTTGCCCCACAACGCCATACTGCGCAGGTCCAGTGTTCACCCGATTCTGTACCGTACTTTGAACCTAAGGCTTTTTCATTTCTGCCTGGTATAAAACTCAGTGGGACAATATCCATTCTTGCGGGGGCAATATCAGTATCAGCGGGGGCAAATTGCCCCCAATGCCCCCACCTAAAAACCCCTGTACATGTAAATATTGTTTTTTACCGCATTACCCTAACTGTCTCAGTGTTTTATTAGGGGAAAACTTGGGGTCCAACCCTATCTCCTCCTGTGATATAGTTTGCCGTCAAGTTTTTGGGTTTCCTATTATTGATCAATTATTGCCCATAATTAACCCTACAAGTATGACGGGCTACTATAGTCGCCTGACTCCTTGCCCGATTGTAATTTAACTGTTCGCATGGTTCTCACCACTTACACAGTTCAGTCTAACAAATTGTGACACTATTGATGTGTTGTTGTTTTTTGTTTGTTTTTAGTTTTTTGCATTGTGGGTGTGGTCGCCTGTGTGACGTACCGCACACAGAGAGTTAACCCCTCCCTCCTATGCCAGTGTAGGAGTTACTCAGTTAAACTGATTATTCGTTCTATTCACCTCTCTGTTAAACATGCCCAATTGCCTTCCTTTACCTGATGTAGGCAAATAATCTGAAGTAGCCCCTGACCTTCATTGTTTAGAATTGAAATTTAATGTTCAACTCATTGCTTGTATGTTAGGCTTGAATCAAACTTGGGTGAATTGGAGCTCAAGAATTCTATCTCTCGGTGGCTTCCATCAGGGTACGAGTATAAAGAGTTGCAGTGTGCACTCCATACAGAGAGAAAACAGAGACTGCTACTAGAAATTTGGAAAGTTAGCCAACAACGCTTGTTTCTTCTCAAACTGAAGAAGAAATATTCAGGTGTGTGTGCCGGTACATGGGTATAATAACAAGCACACAAGGCCTACATAAAAATATAATGCAGATCTATCATACGATAGTTATGAAAGTCACCCTCTCTTCATTTTATTTGATACATATTAGTCCAAGCAATTACAAACACAATATTACTAGTATTCGATATTAAAAAGATATGAATCAATCCATGTATGTATGTTTGTTTTTCTATTAGATGGCCAAAAAATTGCTATCAAGCTGTCAAAACAAGTTGGAAAACAAACGAAACAGTTGAAGTCGCTGGTTCAAGAATATGGTGTTTGCTTGCCTGATGATGATTCAGCTGCTGCTATTACGATGGAGGAAGTGCTAGATACGATAAAGCTGGAAGAGCGGCTTCGAGTATTGGGTGTGTGGTGTCTTGGAACAGTACCAGAGAAACGAGAAGCAATGGATGCGTATCTCATGCTGAGTCGGAGCAGAGAAGAACAATCTATGCTCAAGCACGAACTTCAGCGTGTCATTTCTTTTTATGACTCAAAAAGGGACCATATTCGGAAGGCCTGTTCTGAAGTTCTGCTGCTAGCAGACAGCCTCTACAACAGAGGCATATCATCTCTATTGCATCGGCTATTGCAACAGGTTACAAACGCATTGCAAGAAGCAAAGAATACTTTACATTCCTTTGACCAAGAAGATGAAAGTGAACTTTATTGGTGTGACAGTGACCTGGATGATGATAGTGATGAGGATGACAATTGCACTGTGTGATGTTATCAGCTTGTTCTTCTTTATCTCATTCTAATAATTGCATTATATGCTGGTTATGTTCTTCTTCATATTCGTATAATTATTTGTGGCACTTATCTCGAAAATGTTGATTTGCTACACACACAGTAGTTCTGGTGGAAACTTGTTGGAATTTTGTGTAATCTTGTAAGGAACAGCAGTTGCTGGGCTGAACAGCTCAAGTTGTGAATAATTGATGCAGTTTGAAGCCAAAAATTTCATTCCTAGATTACTCATTCCATGATCCAGGCCAGTTGTACGAGCACAAAAGTATATTAAATGAGTCCTGAGACCGTCATATTCTTTATTTTATTACTACAATATTGTTTGAGATGACATGACATAATAGTAGTGTTGTAACTGAGGAAACAAGGAATGTTAATATCAATTGGTCAGCTTCATGTTCTAGCAACATCTCAGGTGGCTGCTTGCCTAAAAAAATGAATATAAAAGACAATAGTGCACTTTGGTATTTGAAAGAATGCAATATAATTTCTGTGTTATGATATCTGGCATTGGTCATTCAACATAATGTAATTCAACAGTGAGTGATATGCAGGCAACAGCAGGTTGCATGTGAATTCAAGCTAAAACAGTCTTGTATGTTTCCAGTAGTATGCAGGGGTATGGATCAGCTTGGAGGATTTGTAGTTCTGTCTTTGTGGAGTCCGAACAATTTGCAGCCAACCCAGAACTGGAGTGACGGTTGTTAATCACTTCAGTGGATAGCTATATCTCACCATAACAAACCCTACTGGCAAGTTGAGAGAACCAAAATGTTTGCCCATGTAGCTTCTTTAATTGCATTTTTATTCATTACTAGGGCTTGATAATAATATGCTACCAACAACAAATTTAATATGGTTGGACATAAATAGCCAATCATCATTATTACAAGTATGAGATCATATACAGTATAGGTACATAGTGGGTGATAGGAGTGTATAGAACGTTTGTACAATAATCAATAGTAATAATAATAGTAATAATAATAATAATAAAAATGATAATAATAATAAAAAAATTAAAAAAATAAAAATAAGAACATTATAATTATAATAATAATAGTAATAATAATAGTAATAATAATAATAATAATAAAAATGATAATAATAATAAAAAATAAAATAAAATAAAAATAAGAACATTATAATTTATGGTGAAATATGCATCAATAATGTTATTTTGTCAGTTGATTATTGAATATTTTACACTCGGGGCATGTCCACCGTATATTCTCGTACGATCCCTTGGTCGTCAATGAAACACACTTGATGTGGTACCACTTCACGCACTGAAGGCACTCGATGTACTTGGTGCCGTCATCAGGCATACGGCACAAACAATATAAAGTTTCTGTGTGAGCGGCTCCTACACGCTTTCCAAATCCAATTTTTCGGCACCTTAGTTTGGGAAATGGCAGTATGTGACCAGAATCCATGGAACTGACAATGTGCTGACGCATCTGCTTCGCATCAAAAACACTTAAAGCTGGATCTTTCATATGAGCCAACTCTGTGGCAAACGCTAGAGCATATGCTCCGCAGTCGTAACTGTTGTCCTGGAGGTCCACGGTTACATAATCAAAATTAAGTGAGAAGCTTCTGCACTTAAAAAAAGAACAAATTTGCCGCATTGTATGAGCAGATGGTTTCATATCACATGACCACCTGCTGTCGTATATACAAACACTGTTTGGAAAGACAGAATCATTTTTGGGCCAAATGTTTGATACAGTCACCCAGTGATTGCTATTGACATGTAAGACTTGAACAAATGGAACGCCTTGCGGCAATGGCTTGAACATCTCCTTTTTCTTGGAGAGTTGAGGTGATTGCCAGCCAAAAATTGGTTTGTTTGGATCACATTGCCGACAAAGCAGATTTTGCACTGTCATAATGATGGAGTCAGTAATCCATGCTGATGACTCCAGAATTCTTCTGTCGCTGCGTGAGAGTGATGGTAGACGGGACAAAGAAGCCGGCTTTAAATTACCCACAACAAATGAAGATGGCTCACTGGCAGGCAGGACCACAGATCCTGCACGAGATGGCTGACTGGCAGATCCTGCACGAGATGGCTGACTGGCAGATCCTGCACGAGAGGATGGCTGACTGGCAGATCCTGCACGAGATGGCTGACTGGCAGATCCTGCACGAGAGGATGGCTGACTGGCAGATCCTGCATGAGATGGCTGACTGGCAGATCCTGCATGAGATGGCTGACTGGCAGATCCTGCACGAGAGGATGGCTGACTGGCAGATCCTGCACGAGATGGCTGACTGGCAGATCCTGCACGAGAGGATGGCTGACTGGCAGATCCTGCATGAGATGGCTGACTGGCAGATCCTGCATGAGATGGCTGACTGGCAGATCCTGCACGAGAGGATGGCTGACTGGCAGATCCTGCACGAGATGGCTGACTGGCAGATCCTGCACGAGAGGATGGCTGACTGGCAGATCCTGCACGAGATGGCTGACTACTAGGCAGGATTTGCGATTCTGCACGAGAGGATGGCTGGCTACTAGGCAGGATCTGTGATCCTGCACGAGAGGATGGTTGACTGGCAGATCCTGCACGAGAGGATGGCTGACTGGCAGATCCTGCACGAGATGGCTGACTACTAGGCAGGATCTGCGATTCTGCACGAGAGGATGGCTGGCTACTAGGCAGGATCTGCGATCCTGCAGATCCTGCACGAGATGGCTGACTACTAGGCAGGATCTGCGATTCTGCACGAGAGGATGGCTGGCTACTAGGCAGGATCTGCGATCCTGCACGAGAGGATGGCTGACTGGCAGATCCTGCACAAGATGGCCGACTACTAGGCAGGATCTGCGATTCTGCACGAGAGGATGGCTGGCTTCTAGGCAGGACCTGCGATCCTGCACGAGATGGCTGACTGGTAGATCCTGCACGAGAGGATGGCTGACTGGCAGATCCTGCACGAGATGGCTGACTGGTAGATCCTGCACGAGAGGATGGCTGACTGGCAGATCCTGCACGAGATGGCTGACTGGCAGATCCTGCACGAGATGGCTGACTACTTGGCAGGATCTGCGATTCTGCACGAGAGGATGGCTGACTACTTGGCAGGATCTGCGATCCTGCACGAGAGGATGGCTGACTACTAGGCAGCATCTGTGATCCTGCACGAGATGGCTGACCGAGATGGTTTGTTTTTATGCTGTTCCTCATACCAGTTAAAGAATCTCCATCATCAACAGTTGGGGCCGGATTAGCTAAAAGAAACAAACACTATATCATTACTGCAAAAAAGAAAGTGATAAAAATAAAAATGGCTTACCAGCCAATGTTATTCCACCATGATATTCGACTACTTTGTTGGTCACACAGCGTTCACATTCACTAGTAAATGCGGTCTGTACACTGTCCTAAAAAAACCCTACAGCAAGACCTCTATATCCCAAGGACTCCAACTGATCAAACTGAAAACAAGGAAGTCAATTAATCAATCAATACATCCATGAATCCATCCATAATCAACTTACCAACTTTTGAATTTTAGCAAAAATCTTCCCCCCTGCCTTTTTCACTTCTCTGGGACTCATGGAAATTACAGTACCGACATCATCACTAGAAGATAGTCTTGCTCTTTCAATGGCACTTAATTTGCTGTAAAACAAACTGGCTTCCTTATTGAAAACACCACTTCCCTGTTTTGCTTCTTTGCCAGCTAAAAAATGACAGAAATAGAAAATTTTACTTAAATTGATATTGAAAGACTACTACACAAATGAAGCACCGTCAGTGGTGAGAACCCTCACTGCTGCTGTGCATTACTACAGTCAAATAAATTCTTCACCAAAATAATGCCTTATGATTTGAAGTTGTGTCCTCAAGAGAAAATAGACCCCACAGCAATAGGAAGCTGCACAATAACATTTTCAATTACCATTGCTTCAAACAGTGCAACCAACTGTAATGAATATGTACGCGATGTACTATTAATACATAAACACCGCTGCATTGTTTGTGCGAGTTACTACACAGACCGGAAAGCTACATTTGAAGTCTATTTTGGGAAATATCACTTATATTGAACATAATTACAAATAATTCAGGGCACAAAAGGACAGGTTGTTTGGTCTAGTGTTTGTGAGTACACTCAGTAATCATTTGATGGGTATTATTTAGAATAATGTGCCATAGAAAATGTACACTAAAGAAGACTGGCAATATTACATGCATAACTAATACTAGCACAACTGGGAAAAAAGTGATCATGTTTGTTTCCCCTCCTCGCCTTCCCCCAGTATGTTACATTTCCCATTGAGATGGTAGTGGTAAGTTTATAATGATTTGATTGTTACGCTGTGTTCTTCAACTGTTTATTATATTGCGTTAGTTATCTATATATGTATATAATATGGGGGGGGGAGGGGGAGGAGTGGGAGAGGATAAAGAGGGAGGGGAACGGGTTTGATGTAGGAACGGGAACTTGGGATCTCACTACAAAGCAGAGTCTCTATACGTGCTGGACCACAATACCTTCTACAATTAAGGAGACTCCCATGTTTTTTTGTTTTTTTTAAATACCTACAGGGTTTGATACAGAGGGGGAGAACCATGGGATCCCCCCCCCCCCAAGCAGAGTTCCCCCCTATGATTTTCACCTACTTATTAAAAAATAGTAATAAACTAAAACAAAAAAGAAAGTTAAAAGCAGAATTAAAAATGTAATTGCAAGGAAATCATTTAAATAAGTTCATGTAAGGTGAATGTTGTCAAACAAATTTATAAGCCTGTTCTGCAGTTTAAAAATATCCAAACTTTCTTCAAAATCAATGTCAGTAAGTTCAGGCCCTTCTATAGCAATTCTCTTCAGTATAGCTAGGACAAAAAAGTACAACTATAAGGTCGCTATTTAATCCCCCCCCCCCAGCAAAAAATCCCAAACCCTGATCTACCATTGATTATTAATGAAAGCAATTAACATAATTTGCCATCAGTAGCGTCAAGTAATTATAATAGATGACTTGCCTGCTGACTGCCCATACTCCTTCAGAAATCGTTGCCACGGGGTCAAAGCACGTTGCCTGTAAACTGGAACCTTATCTTGGCTTTCAGCATGCTTTCTGCGATAACTTCTTTTCTTGACCCATCGCTATTAATACATATCAATCACATGATTAGTACATATAGTGTAAGCCTATGCAATATACAACTTACTTTAACCTGAGCAATGCTGAGTCCAGCATCCGTAGCAGCCACAGTTATTAAAGGCAGCATCTCCTTTGACGTCCCAGTCATTCCACACTCAAAATGAGCATTTAATGAATCCACCTATAACAACATAATATATTGGTAATCAGGCCTGTATGCAGGAAGGAGGAGGGAATGGGGGGAGGGGGGGGGGCCTTTGAGTTTGGACAAATAGATCAAATAAAAAACAATAGGAATAAAAAATACAAGTTAACAAAAAGTTAGTGTGGCAGGTGCTCTCATATTACAAAAATCAAATTCCACGTTTGAAAAATCCTGCGTAAATGACTAGATCCCAGTAGCCTTGGTAAAGAATTTGTCCATTGTGATTAAGTGGAAAAATTTATCAGAGTAGACCAATACACAGCATACCAAGTGGAAAAAAAACTTTTGGCAGTAATATGATTGAATGAGAATACTATCATCAAGGCGGCTAATAAAATTTTCTCACTCACTGGTATACTGCTACCAATAGTGTAATAAATGGGTACAGCATTTAGGTGTAAACCAGTCACAAGTATCTGCAGGGATACTTTTTACAGTGAAAATAATCTGGTAATTCAGGACGAAAAGTATGTATCTGAGTTGCCCACATCATAACAAAACAAACAGGTGTATGAACCTTGGATGATAGAGTACTCCTTTTTTTATTGGTCCAGCGAACTAATTTTATCGATACCTAGCCCCTTACTCCTAGCCAAACTCTAGCTCAAGCCTTACACCTAGATTTAGATCCAGTCCAAACCCTTCGTTAACTGTAATATGTTTGTTGAACATTTTTTGTATGACCGGCCTCGCACAGTAGCCGTCAGGGTAGAGCAACAATACTACTCAAAGCCAGAGAATTTCAAAACAACATTGATTCATACGTTGATCTACCATACAGCAACAAGCTTTTATTTAATAGATTCCCCGTTTCAATTATTTAGTAGAAGAAATCTTATCCAGACCACTTAAACACATACCCCTCTATTATCCGTGTAGCTATGTAAATCAGAACAAAATCAAATATTAAAAAAATGGGTGATTGACCTTTCATTGACTACAGGCACCCAATACAGTAGTCCCAAGGGGGCCCTGGATACGAGTTATTCTATGGGAGCTGTTATGACAAATTAAAAAAGTTATGGCAAATATGTCACCAAACTGTCAAACTGGTGATGCACAACTTTCAAGTTAGCTAATCGGTGTCTGACCTGAGCCTTAGTAAATTTCTTTCTGAAGTTTTTCGAAGGTGGTTTGGACGTTATTTCCTCACCACTGCTATCATTAATACAGTCACTATCCCTTAGGGTCTCGATCTCTACTTCAGTCTCGTATTCTGTTTCCATTTCGACTTCCATTCCTGGCTCTTTCCACGTGGTCACCGAACAGGCTCAAGTAGATATCGACTTCCATTCCTGGCTCTTTCACGTGGTCACCGAACAAGCTCAAGTAGATATCGACTTCCATTCCTGGCTCTTTCACGTGGTCACCGAACAAGCTCAAGTAGCTAGATATAGTTCAAGGGTTAGGTAAGGGGTTCCCAATTTATAAGTACAATTTGGTACATATACAGTAAGTGCCCATATATCGAAGTACTTTTAGTACCACGGTTCCTTAGTTTTATAGTACATTCAGTTCAGAAATTTCCTGGATCGGGTGTTCATAAAATATTGCGTTACTGGAAGAATCACGCAGAATGGCTGCTATTCACCTTTGACCTCAATTGGTATCTCTGCAACTGCATTGCAAGAGCTCTTGCCGCCTGCTCTCACTGCTGGCGTGGTAAGTGTTCTCCAGTGTGTGTTGGTAGTAGAGAAGTATTGGTTCCAATAGGTCTGATAATGCATGCATCACCAATACTGGAGTGCTATTCTGACACTAGGCTAGCTTGTTGTGGTCACCTGACAACACTTTGTTAAATATACTTTTACAGTGGAACAGCAATTGTCTGGACATCAATCATCCGTTAACTGGAACAGAACAAATGCTGCATGCACATAACAATTGCAATGGCCTGAAAAAAAGGGAGGAGCTACTGTACTTCAAAGAATTTGAATTTGAAAGAGAAAGTGATGCCTTTGCCCGGGCCAAACGTGTTTGGCGTGAATTGTATGGTGGTGTGACCTTGTGCTGAGTGCGTTTGTGGTCACACCTTTCCCTTTGTGTGGGGCTTGTACTTGGGCTTGGCAACTGTCTCTTGATCACGGCCTTCTTACTCAAAGTTCGAAGGACCAGGTGCTCACCCAGTCAGAGGCAGATTCTATCACCCCTGCGCAGCCGCTGGCCTGATGTAGCTTGCAGCCTTGGAAAGGTGGAACCCAAAAGTGCCCTCGTCCTGGGAGGTTATTGTATCCCAAGCTAGACTTGTAAGTGAGCAACAAGTTTTTAATCTAAAGATGCGTGAGTTTACATAAGGTTGAGAATGAATGAAAGTGAGTTGGGTTGAAGTAAGTGATCATGAATATGATTAAGTGAAGCTTGTGTAAGTTAAGTGGATACTTCCTAATATGGATAAGTGTTGATAGGTGTTAATAGAAATGAATGAGGCTGGCTCAACATAAGAGAAATAGTGTGCATAAGAGTTCAGTGTTCATAGTTCAGATATGTCTGGGATAGCCGGCTTTCCCAGACAGACTCCCGGGCCTTGAAGAGAAGAAGTAGTTAATGTGAGGGGAATCTTTGCTTTGTGATCTTGAGCTTGAAATCGTGAGAGAGAGAGAAGAAATGTTCATTCTTGGTTGAGGAGCGGAATCAGGAGCTGAGTTGATCGAATGTACTCCTTTCCTCGGCAGAGGATCTTGGCTGCTCGAACCTGGCCGTCGTCGCCAGGAAATGTGTCTGTAACTCTGCCTATGGGCCACGCCCGGACCCTGAGCGTTTCATCTTTCAGGTAGACTAGGTCGTCCTTCTTGAGAGGTGGGCGTGGTCTGATCCACTTAGTCCTTTCTTGGAGGGTGTGTAGATATTGCTGAAGCCATTGTCTCCAGATCTCTTCCTTGAGATGTGAGATGAGTCTCCATCGAGTAAGATGATCGATTTTTCCTCGAGGTGCTTCCTTGGTGGGTGGAGTTCGTAATGGCCGTCCAATTAAGAGATGACCAGCAGTGATGTAATCTCCTGACTGGATTTCGTCTTGTGCGGTTGCTGTGAGGGGCCTCGAATTGAGAATGCTTTCTGCTTCGGTTAGCAGCGTGTACAATTCGTCGAAGCGCAGCTTGTGATGCTGCAAGTTCTTCTTCAACAGTGTCTTCATCGACCTTACGGCCGCCTCCCAAAGTCCACCGAAGTGTGGAGCTCTGGGGGGTATGTTATGCCACTTGATGCCGTGAGTTTGGGCGAATTGAGCTGTCATTGTCTTTCCTTCACATGATCCGTAGAGTGCCTCCAACTCTCGGATCTCCTCCCGGGCTCCTAGAAAGTTGCTGCCATTGTCAGAAAAGATGTCAGATGGACATCCTCTCCTGGCAACGAAGCGTGAGAGTGTGGCCCGGAAGTCGACCGTGGAGAGGGAGGCGCACAAGTCGAAGTGCACAGCCTTGGTGGCCATGCACACGAAGATGGCAGCATAAGTCTTGTCGATGTGAGGACGTCGAGTGTAGCCACGACGAATGAGGAAAGGGCCCGCGAAATCAATGCCAGTCTTCTCGAAGGGCAAGGCAGGTGTAGTCCTGACAGAAGGCAGTAATCCTAGCTGATGTGAGAGTGGGCGAGCGTACGCACGTTGACAAGGTGCGCAAGCTCTGCTGATGGCCTTGAGAGAGTTACGAAGCCCTTTGATGTAGTAGCTGGCAGCCACAATGGAATGTAGAGCAGAGACGCCAGCGTGTGAATGATCCAAGTGCAACGTGCGAAGTAGCAGCAGAGTGAGAGGTGACTTGGCGTGAAGAGGTATCAGCAAACGAGGAGAGTGCGAAGAGGTGATAGAACGCACCCGACTTTGAAGTAGTAGGTTGTTGTCCTTGAGTGTAGGCAGCATAGCGTGTAGAGGGTGAGACTTTGGTAGAGTTCTGTCGTCCTTAACAGCAGCGAAAACATCGGGAAATCCTGGAGGTGAGAGAGATGAATAATCCTTGTCTTAGTTAACATTGGTAAAGATCGTCAAACGTTACGCAATTGCGCCAAACACACTAGCAAATCAAAGCAAGGAACGGTTATGCACCAATGGTTATATGATTTCTATATATACCTAGCTAGCTCTTCCAGCCCCCTTTATTACCTTGTATTGTTTAGGAAGGTGATTAATTTCATTATTTTGTTCAAATGCTCACTGTGTAGAGTATCCAATAGCTACAAGCCACCTTATATCACTAGATTATTGATACACTAGCTATTATGTTTTATAATTGATACATTCTACCACTGACATATGCCCATTTTATGAGCTATTCATATTGTAGATTGGAATAAGCTAAATTTACTGTAACTTATTGTGAACCATGTGAAAATATATAGCAGTTTAGATGTATTGAAGAGCCTATGTTCGCTATTGTCACAGTGACTTTTATTGTAGGTTTGTGTGTAACTATATATGCCTATGTGTATAACTATGTATGTGTGTGAGTATAACTGTATGTGTGTGCATGCTGACGTTGGTTTTTCTAGATGGTAAGTAATTTAACTTAAGTAATCAAAAGTAGCTCAATAAGAATGATAACATTTGTCCAATCCACTTATTGGAATTCAATCTTGTTGGATTTCTTTAATTACCAATTTATTGCTAGCTAGTTTGTATGCTTTGAAAATCATGTCGTCACCAGGAAATTCTTAAAAATGGATACATTTTTTTAAATCTAAAATTTGTCTACATTCTTCAAAAGCATAATTAGCTACTCTGTAGCATGACTTAGAGAAGAATTAGTAAAGCATTTATCAACAGTAAGTGCAATAAATGTACCTCACATCATTCAGTTATTGCTGAATGAAGCATTAGCATTTCATGTGATTTGTGAATGTCATATTTGATTTGTGCTTTATTCTTCACTTTTGCACAATTGCAGAAATGCTTTGTCACGAGCTATAATATAAGATATAAGTAGTTTATCAAGGCGTCTATTAACTTGTGATTGAGATAAACATTTTTTTAAAACACACACTAGATTGACTCGGCATGCATTGTAACTGCCAGATCTAAAACATAAATGCCCATTGCTCACAGTTGTTGCAGTGACTTATAAAATATTTCAATAAAAATTTTCGATGTTTATTTATTTATTTATTTGTATATATGTAAAAATTTTGTTGACTTAGTGTCATTAATTTAAACAGTAACAGTTTGAAGGTTGCTTGGCTAGTTTCTGTCAAAAGTGTATCAATACTTTTTTATTTCTTTCCTCCAGCCACGAGTATTAATTACATCAAATACTTCTTCCATGAGTTAAAACATTGTGGAGCCATATCTGACATAAACCACAAACAGGATTTAAATCCCTTTCATTTCAACTTTATATGGACTCCAGTATAATTGCAACTTTGTCTTCCCGATTAAAAATAGCATATGCTACTGGGATGCCTTCTTCATAGTCATCTAACACTAGTAATGGAATCAAATGAATATTATAATCACTAACATTGTGGGTTGTATCCATATACATACTGAGCAGTTTTTATTAATTTTACTTGTCCCTTGACTTTTAGCCCTCTTTTCCACTCCTACGTGGGTTATGTTTTACTGATTGCTGTGTTAATAATAATGTTGATAGTTTTGAGTAAACTGTGAGGCAGTCATAAACCATGAATGTGGGACTTTCTTCTTCTGTCTTCCATCAAGCACAAAGTTCATCCAAATTTTTAAAGGTTCTTTCAACAATGTCAATTGCATAACTATATCTCATCTTTGAGATGCCCTACTAATTCCATCACCTAAGTATGAAGGAAAATTATATTGAGTAAATGATTTATGTTAATTGTTAAACTAATTTATTTCCTCTTAAAACAGATACTGCATTTCATTTGCCCCTTTTATTTTTTGTGAGAAGTACTGATATGTCAGGACAAACTGCTTGTGTATGCATATTGCTGAAAAGAGAACATTACAACTCCAGACGACTTTGTCAGTGACTTTGCATTCTCTTTCAACAATTGTATTCAGGTGAACAGCACTGTATTGTAACACTGTCACAGGACAAACAAGATGAAGAATTGTAAATATTTGTGGATTGAGCAGGGAGTGAAAAGATGGTTTTCTTCTTATTTTTATGCTGCCCTATAAAATGTATGACTGGACTTGAGATGGGGAACAATGATGATTTGAGTGAATCGGAAATAATGATAAAAATCACAGAAGTAGATAATGAGCTAGGTTTATGACTACAATGCATTTGATAGCATATCAGACTTTGCAAGCACATGTCTTTAGGATGATAAGCAATAACATGCTACCAAGTGAACAACGTGTAATCTGGTATATACAGAAGAAAAGAAACCATTAATTTACATAACACACTTTCACTGAAACATATTAGGGAGCATAATACATTCACTATAGCTATCACTTTAATAGAAAAAACAAAACAAATACAATATACTTAAATTGTGATTGAAACTGAGAGGAAGATGCGGACTAATTTGATCCTGCAAAAAAAAAAAAAAGTGGGTGGATCTTAGCTACACATTAAAGTAAATTAAATTTTACATCTTACCTTGTGAATATCCATACGTTCATTTTGAACTCTGTACACTGCAAACCAACAACAAGAACTGAGGTTATTAAATTTCATACCTTTATTATATCATCCTGAGCAGCAAATATTCCACAGTCAATTCCATTTGTCTGGTGAGGAATATTCTACAACAACATTCTTAGTCCAGGACTGACAATAATGTCACAAATAAAGCTAACCTTTCATGCTTCATAGGACCATTTGTGAAATTCTGAAGCTATTCTTCTTTAGTAAATCTCAATGAAAAAGTTTCTTTTTAATGACATCGCTCACATAAAGCTATGTGTGGGTCCAGTCTGCCGGCAGGCCGCGGATTCGCCACAGTTTCTGGGGACAGCTTATATTGCGCTGCCACCAGAATTCAGCAAGAGGCTTGAGACCTCACTTTGAGTATTTCCTTAGACTACTCTGTAAACTGAACTAAAATACAACACGTGGCGAGAGGACTTATGAGACGAGTCCTCTCGCAAAACTGACCAATCACAATGCCGCAACAAAACTACTGCAGATGACCTGCGCACACAATGACTACTCTGAATGATGCACAACGTAAACATAATTCTAAATGACACGCATGCATAACAATTCCATGTTCTTCCCCTCTCTAGCTCCTTCTTCTCATGTGGGCTGGCCCACACTATGAATACTGTAATAAATGCCAATGAGTGTTATCATCCTCATGGTAGGAGTCATAGCATTCCACTCATTGCATGTTCACATCTATAAACTATATCATATAGCAGAATCAACCCTATGACAATACGAACAGAAGGTATCTACTTACTAAAAGTGTCCAGTAATGTAATCATGACTAGTATATCCTAGAGTTGTTTAGTAAAGAATATAAAATGCCAATTAGCATTGTAAGTCTGTAGTTTATCTTTCTATTCCAACGTTGGATTCCACTACACTCTTTGTCCATTAACTTCTTCCTATAATGTGAACTCATCACAAAAAAAAATTTCCCCCAATTTATTAAATCCACAAGAAAATAGTGCATAACAACATTAACTTAATGCACGTAGCTATGTTACTGGTAAAAACACTGATTTTATTTTGATTGACTGCTTACAAAGAAGTTTTTAATGACAGTCTATGATCTGGAATACATAGGAAAATAATAAATATTGGCAACCTCATCAGACAACCACTGATTGTTAATCAAGTGCTGGCACCAACTCAAGGAACGGGAATAAGAACAGCTGTCTAATTAGAGATATATTTTATCACTGTAACAAATTCAAGTATAACAATGTGAAATACCTTACCATAGTGCTCATGTACTAATAGAAATGGGTTACTAGATAGCACTTCTGCTAGTATAATGAGCAGTCTGAGAAGACACTGATGATTAATAACAAAATAATAAAATAGTTCCAATCAGTTTATACACCATATTTTCATTCCACAAGAGGAAAGACTCTCTAAATAATGGTAACATGTATAATTGGATCAAATTATAAAAAAGCTATTGCATATACCTGTACTTCAATTCTTGTTTACAAAGAAGAAAATTGTAATTGATATTCAGAAATAAATACATATATCTTAACTAACAGTTTAGTACCCTTAGTGACACGTACAAAGAGCAGAGAATGCTGAGAAGACAGTCTCATCATGGATATAAGTCCACGACTTCCCCAGCTTAGGACCATAATATTATTTGTTACTCAAATGTTGTATGAGTTAGTAATTATGCATAATGTACTCTATTAGAGCTCAACAATGTCATAGTGTATATAAGAAAAAGGGAAATTATTTTTAGTTACTTGTTTAACTGACATATGTAGAACAAATTGCATCTGACATGTGCTATTCCTCTAAGGCTTTGTGAAAATTGACACACTCAGTTTCAACCTGGAATGGATAATTCATATTAAAAGGAAATGTCACACACATTAACATGAAAATGATCACCAAGTGTTTATATGAAATCTTTTTATCAGTTAGATCAAAACAAAATGAATTCAACCCAAAATACAGTCATATTATTTATAAAGAATGCAAACCTTATCATGTGAAGTAGCCTGCAATTCAATATAAAGTTCAATACTTCCTTTTTTAAGGTCAAACCATACAAGCTACTATTATTATTAAAACCTAATAATTATGTAGACTGGCATACTTAACTTCATACATACGTCTGCTTCACCATTACTTCTCACTCAAGCATTGCCTTCACTATCTCACAGGAAAGCACACTATAATAAGTAACTAAATTAATTGGTTTATCTTACTCTGATGGTAGTTGTGTCAAAAGATAATAACAAGCTAGAGGAGTAAAACATTCGTGAGCATCAAACTGGTCTCTGGGTAGGAGTGACATATGAGTTGCTGCATATAAATGAAAGATATGAATATGCTGACTACAATTGTCTTAGTTTAGTTTACACAAATAGTTCAAATCCAATGTCACTGCAGCCACCATGTATAACTCTTATTCTAGCACTGTAATATATTTTTCCCAATTCATGATGGCTGCAATCACCTCATAATCTGCTAACAGTATCACTAAAACTAATTATTTACATGTACTTTAAACTTGTTATATTAGCTATAGCTTATAGCTGGTCTAGCTACCTTCCTCACAAATCTGGCAATTTGAGCGAAGACTTCCCAAGCTCGCAAATGCCTTTTAAACAGAGCCTATTTTAGCAGAACCTGTAGAGTGCTTTATATGAAGCGTAAGTTTGTACCATTTATAATACCAGGAGGAAATCGTAACATACTGCAGCTATTCAATCCCACAACGTGAGCCTTTGCCACAGCAAATCGACCACTTACCGTGACCACGCCTATCCATCAACTACCGCGAGTGACGATGTTTACCTATGCTAATTTACTCTCCTTAGTCGCTTCCCAATTAGTTCAGGTAATAGATGTTCCACTGTACATGAAAATATCGGAAGTGAATGAATAGCCTATCGTAAATAATCAGATGTCACCATTATTGGCTTTCAGTGCATAAATTGCTTCATTTAACTTTAGAAATTCCTATTACTTCCTCAGGCAATTGTCTTGTATTTCAGTAAATTATTTCTCATATATTTATCAATTCTTTGTTCATGCCAAGTTCTGTTCTGTTAGCTGATTTCATCTTCTAAATTTGTAGCTATACCAAATCGAAAGCACGATATCACTGAAGAACTTTTCAGTTCTTCTAGGACCTCTTGGATCCCTGGTACTTTCTCTAGTGCATTTGACTCCATAACCTTTTCCCGTTTCATGAAGAAGCTTCTTTTTTTCTTTTTTTTAAATAGCCAACTTGGCAATAACTCTTCTCTTATGCTCAGTTTTGGTTAGTTTCTTTTCCAACAAACAAAAAAGTAACTCAGTTTTTACACTATTAATTGACTCCCCCCTCCCACCCTAAAAAGAATCCTGTATGAAACCCAGCTTCTGTGTGCTGAAAGGACCTTTTCAGTGCCCAAGCAACTGAATAATTAGTAGAATCAAGTATGACTGAATGTGGTGCCATAGTTCCCAGCTGTCCTGATTAGGCCGAGACACTTGTGATATTCTCACATCCGTCTGGTGCACGCCCAACAGAGGCTTTTGTCCTAGTGATGAGTGGCTTTTACAGAATAATGCTTAGTCAGCAAAATCTGGTGGTACAGAGGTCCCACTCATGCTTACAATGTGTAAAGACAACATGTCACAATAGAAGAGTCAGCATTTCTAATTATAGTGCATTCAGCTGTTTCTAATTATAGTGCATTCAGCTGTTTCTAATTATATGTGCATTCAGCTGTTTCTAATTATATAGTGCATTCAGCTGTTTTTAATTGTAGTGCATTCAGCTGTTTCTAATTATGGTGCATTCAGCTGTTCTTTTTTTAGTTTTTGTTTGTGTTGTATCTATTATATTGAGCTCGTGTGTGCACATATGTGTGTGAGTTGTATAAGTGTGAGTATTACAAAGAGTGTGTTTGTGTGTGTGTATATGTGTGAGTATTACAAAGAGTGTGTTTGTGTGTGATCAGCTTGTCTAGTGTATGTTAAATATCATTAAGGATGGCCACACATAACAACGCGCACTGCCCATAGATCCACACATTAATTTATTCCCCGCCAATACCCCACAATTCGATAATACGCTAACAGAAACAATCGCACAGTAGTAGCAGCAGCGAAGTGTAGTGACTTTAGCTTCAGGTTGTCTCATAACTGTTTATAGCAACACTCCGTATAGCAGGGGCGTCAGAACTACTGCGGCCAATGCGGCCATGGCCGCACCAATATTTAACAAATTATGGGGCGTGTTTCTTACCGGGGCTTACCTTACCAGATCTTGTGGTAGTTATCGGTATATAGCTAGCTTCAAGTAGTTTGGCGGGGAGTAAATGGCCAGTATCGAGCACTTTCGAAGATATTCCAGAGACTCCACATCAGCCTGGACCGTCCTTTAGCTTTCCAAAGCGATCTTTTGGAAAAACCAACGTAGTCCAAATATCCTTCCAGCATTGTTGGTTTGCAAAATGGCCGTTTTTGCATTACCAGGAGTCTAATGATGTGGGTTTTTGCCACACATGTTTGAGAATGTTTAAAGAAAATAAAGCTAAGACTGCAACAAAAGCAGAGCAAGCATTTGTAAGTTTTGATTATTGTAGATTCAGTTTATTTTTTGTTTGCAAATCAAAATGTCTTATGTTTGCTTTTGTGTCTACTATCTATGTAACTATATGATATATATAATATTTAAAAAAAAATAACTACTTTAATTTAATATGTATAGCTACTTACTAATTAAATCATTTGCATTGTAACATAATTAAAATGGGCTTATACTTGATCACTGGAGTAACATTAGTGGGTTATTCAATTCCATTTTTATTAGGTATGCAAAGGATATTCGAACTGGAAAGATGCCGCTGTTAGGATTAGTAATCATGAGCTTAGTGCTTGCCACTCTCTATTAATCATATTCAATATTTTTAAGTAATGAGTGGGTATGGCAAAGTGGGCATGGTAAAGTAGGTGTGGTTTAGTAGCCGCACCAATCCAATTTGGCTTCCTACTCCCCTGTATAGTAGTCCTTGTCTGAGCTCACATGGCAAGGCGCACCAGGCTGCTTCTCCTCCTGTAACCGTTCTCCAGGCTCTGCATATCTGAGCTCGAGCGGATGGATTCAGAAGAGCGAAGACTTCCCAAGCTGCCCAGCTCTAAGACCTTCACCTTGGGCTATCTCCCAAAAACTGCTCTCTCTTCTGAGTCTCTTGATATTGTTGTATTGATGTTTGTTTACTCTTGGTATAGGTGGGCTCTTTCTAGAACCAATGCAAACCTATAGAAAAAAAATTGCTCGCATACTAGAGTACGAGAAATGGGGATGGGTGGGGGCGTGGTTATTTAACAAGAATTGCGAGTGGAATAAAAGTTCCCAATTTTGCATCAGTTTTTCTTGGAATCTAATAATGAGAACGATAATTATTTTACACACGGGTAAACCAAAAAAAAAGAAGAGCTGTGCCACAAGTTGAATTTTTCAATATCTTATAAAAAGAAAAAATGTGAATAAATCATAAAGTAATATTGAAATGAAAAGAACTTGTTGTCTTGCAGTAGAGTATCGGCTCGGCTAGTAGTGCACCAAATTACAGAGATCAAACTTACAACATCCTCCGAAGTAAATAAGAAAAGAAAAAAAGATGCTAAATGCAGGAATATTTCAAATGTGTTTCTAATTATAGTGCATTCAACTGTTTCTAATTATAGTGCATTCAGCTGTTCTTTTTTTAGTTTTTGTTTGTGTTGTATCTATTATATTGAGCTCGTGTGTGCACATATGTGTGAGTTGTATAAGTGTGAGTATTACAGAGTATGTTTGTGTGTGATCAGCTCGTCTATAGTGTATGTTAAATATTATTAAGGGTGGCCACACATAGCAACGCGCACTTCCCATAGATCCACACATTAATTTATTTCCCGCCAATACACCACAATTAGATAATACGCTAACAGAAACAATCGCAAAGTAGTAGCAGCAGCGAAGTGTAGTGTCTTTAGCTTCAGGTTTTCTCATAGCCGTTTACAGCAACACTACGTATAGTAGTCCTTGTCTGAGCTCACGTGGCAAGGTGCACCAGGCTGCCTCTCCTCCTGTAACCGTTCTCCAGGCTCTGCACATCTGAGCTCGAGCGGATGGATCCAGCAGGCTGGATTTATGAAGAGCAAAGACTTCCCAAGCTGCCCAGCTCTAAGACCTTCACCTTGGGCTATCTCCCAGAAACTGCTCTCTCTTCTGAGTCTCTTGATATTGTTGTATTGATGTTTGTTTACTCTTGGTATAGGTGGGCTCTTTCTAGAACCAATGCAAATCCATTGAAAAAAATTGCTCGCATACTAGAGTACCAGAAATGGGGGTGGGTGGGGCCGTGGTTATTTAATAAGAATTGCGAGTGGAATAAAAGTTCCCAATTTTGTATCAGTTTTTCTTGGAATCTAATAATGAGAATAACAATTATTTTACACACGGGTAGACCTAAAAAAAAGAAGAGCTGTGCCACAATTGAATTTTTCAATATCTTATAAAAAGAAAAAATGCGAATAAATCATTAAGTAATATTGAAATGAAAAGAACTTGTTGTCTTGCAGTAGAGTATCGGCTCGGCTAGTAGTGCACCAAATTACAGAGATCCAACTTACCGCACCGCTCCAAAAAAGTGCCACAAAGTTTTATAACAATACTCCAATAGTAGTTAATCTCTTAAAAAATACTAGTTTCAAGTGTATTTAATTTGCGTTTGATATTACAACAGTGTTGCTAGTACATCACATACATTATCTGGTGTCACGCCCACACAAACACACACACACAAACACACACACACGTGCATGCACACACATAAACACACACACACACACGTGCATGCACACACACACACACACATACACACACGTGCATGCACACACACACACACACACGTGCATGCACACGCACACACACACACGTGCATGCACATGCACACGCACACACACACACGTGCATGCACACAAACACACACACACACGTGCATGCACACGCACATACACACACACACACACACACGTTCATGCACACACAAAGTTTTATAACAATACTCCAATTAATCTGTTAATCTCTATAAATACTAGAGAAACTGCCGGGGACCATGGAATTAGCATATTTTAGAGTTGGACGTGTCCAGTGGACTAAAATGAAACGAGAGAAACTGCCGGGGACCATGTAATTTGCATATTTTAGAGTTGGACGTGTCCACTGGACTAAAATAAAACGAGAGAAACTGCCGGGGACCATGTAATTTGCATATTTTAGAGTTGGACGTGTCCACTGGACTAAAATGAAACGAGAGAAACTGCCGGAGACCATATAATTGGCATATTTTAGAGTTGGACGTGTCCACTGGACTAAAATAAAACGAGAGAAACTGCCGGGGACCATGTAATTTGCATATTTTAGAGTCAAACATGTCCACTGGACTAAAATAAAATGAGAGAAACTGTCCGGGACCATGTAATTATAATATTTTAGAGTCGGACGTGTCCAATTGACAAAAATAAAACGAGAGAAACTGCCGGGGATTATGTAATTATAATATTTTAGAGTCGGACGTGTCCAGTTGACATAAATAAAACGAAACAAACTGCCGGGAACCATGTAATTATCATATTTTAGAGTCAAACGTGTCCAGTGGACTAAAATGAAACGAGAGAAACTGCCGGGGACCATGTAATTATCATATTTCATAGTCAGGCGTGTCCAGTGGACTAAAATGAAATGAGAGAAACTGCCGGGGACCATGTAATTAGCATATTTCATAGTCAGGCGTGTCCAGTGGACTGTAATCAAACGAGAGACTCTGCCGGGGACCATGGAATTAGCATGTTTTAGAGTCGGACGTGTCCAGTGGACTAAAATGAAACGAGAGAAACTGCCGGGGACCAAGTAATTAGCATAATTTAGAGTCGGACGTGTCCAGTGGACTAAAATGAAACGAGAGAAACTGCCTGGGACCATGTAGTTAGCATATTTTAGAGTCGGACGTGTTCAGTGGACTAAAATAAAATGAGAGAAACTGCCGGGAACCATGTAATTAGCATATTTCAAAGTCAGACGTGTCCAGTGGACTAAAATGAAACGAGAGAAACTGCCGGGAACCATGTAATTATCATATTTTAGAGTCAAATGTGTCCAGTGGACTAAAATGAAACGAGAGAAACTGCCTGGGACCATGTAATTATCATATTTCATAGTCAGGCGTGTCCAGTGGACTAAAATGAAACGAGAGAAACCGCCAGGAACCATGTAATTAGCATATTTTGAAAGAGAAAGTGATGCCTTTGCCCGGGCCAAACGTGTTTGGCGTGAATTGTATGGTGGTGTGACCTTGTGCTGAGTGCGTTTGTGGTCACACCTTTCCCTTTGTGTGGGGCTTGTACTTGGGCTTGGCAACTGTCTCTTGATCACGGCCTTGTTACTCAAAGTTCGAAGGACCAGGTGCTCACCCAGTCAGAGGCAGATTCTATCACCCCTGCGCAGCCGCTGGCCTGATGTAGCTTGCAGCCTTGTAAAGGTGGAACCCAAAAGTGCCCTCGTCCTGGGAGGTTATTGTATCCCAAGCTAGACTTGTAAGTGAGCAACAAGTTTTTAATCTAAAGATGCGTGAGTTTACATAAGGTTGAGAATGAATGAAAGTGAGTTGGGTTGAAGTAAGTGATCATGAATATGATTAAGTGAAGCTTGTGTAAGTTAAGTGGATACTTCCTAATATGGATAAGTGTTGATAGGTGTTAATAGAAATGAATGAGGCTGGCTCAACATAAGAGAAATAATGTGCATAAGAGTTCAGTGTTCATAGTTCAGATATGTCTGGGATAGCCGGCTTTCCCAGACAGACTCCCGGGCCTTGAAGAGAAGAAGTAGTTAATGTCAGGGGAATCTTTGCTTTGTGATCTTGAGCTTGAAATCGTGAGAGAGAGAGAAGAAATGTTCATTCTTGGTTGAGGAGCGGAATCAGGAGCTGAGTTGATCGAATGTACTTCTTTCCTCGGCAGAGGACCTTGGCTGCTCGAACCTGGCCGTCGTCGCCAGGAAATGTGTCTGTAACTCTGCCTATGGGCCACGCCCGGACCCTGAGCGTTTCATCTTTCAGGTAGACTAGGTCGTCCTTCTTGAGAGGTGGGCGTGGTCTGATCCACTTAGTCCTTTCTTGGAGGGTGTGTAGATATTGCTGAAGCCATTGTCTCCAGATCTCTTCCTTGAGACGTGAGATGAGTCTCCATCGAGTAAGATGATCGATTTTTCCTCGAGGTGCTTCCTTGGTGGGTGGAGTTCGTAATGGCCGTCCAATTAAGAGATGACCAGCAGTGATGTAATCTCCTGACTGGATTTCGTCTTGTGCGGTTGCTGTGAGGGGCCTCGAATTGAGAATGCTTTCTGCTTCGGTTAGCAGCGTGTACAATTCGTCGAAGCGCAGCTTGTGAGGCTGCAAGTTCTTCTTCAACAGTGTCTTCATCGACCTTACGGCCGCCTCCCAAAGTCCACCGAAGTGTGGAGCTCTGGGGGGTATGTTATGCCACTTGATGCCGTGAGTTTGGGCGAATTGAGCTGTCATTGTCTTTCCTTCACATGATCCGTAGAGTGCCTCCAACTCTCGGATCTCCTCCCGGGCTCCTAGAAAGTTGCTGCCATTGTCAGAAAAGATGTCAGATGGACATCCTCTCCTGGCAACGAAGCGTGAGAGTGTGGCCCGGAAGTCGACCGTGGAGAGGGAGGCGCACAAGTCGAAGTGCACAGCCTTGGTGGCCATGCACACGAAGATGGCAGCATAAGTCTTGTCGATGTGAGGACGTCGAGTGTAGCCACGACGAATGAGGAAAGGGCCCGCGAAATCAATGCCAGTCTTCTCGAAGGGCAAGGCAGGTGTAGTCCTGACAGAAGGCAGTAATCCTAGCTGATGTGAGAGTGGGCGAGCGTACGCACGTTGACAAGGTGCGCAAGCTCTGCTGATGGCCTTGAGAGAGTTACGAAGCCCTTTGATGTAGTAGCTGGCAGCCACAATGGAATGTAGAGCAGAGACGCCAGCGTGTGAATGATCCAAGTGTAACGTGCGAAGTAGCAGCAGAGTGAGAGGTGACTTGGCGTGAAGAGGTATCAGCAAACGAGGAGAGTGCGAAGAGGTGATAGAACGCACCCGACTTTGAAGTAGTAGGTTGTTGTCCTTGAGTGTGGGCAGCATAGCGTGTAGAGGGTGAGACTTTGGTAGAGTTCTGTCGTCCTTAACAGCAGCGAAAACATCAGGGAAATCCTGGAGGTGAGAGAGATGAATAATCCTTGTCTTGGCGAGACTGAAGTCAGAAGTGACTAGGTGAGAAGTGGGCTTGGAAGACTTCTTCTTGAGACGATCGTAGAACCGGAAAATCCATGCCACAACTCGAACGAGTAAGTGAAACGACGAGAAACGTGACCACAGTCGATTGAGAAACGAGATCTGAGTGGAATCCATAGCAATTGGTTGAGAAATCTTGAGAACCTGAATTGCTTCAGGTGGTTTGGCCAGAAGTGAGTTAGGCCAGTAGTCTGGCGCCTGCGATAGCCACTGTGGACCTGACCACCATAACTGTGAGTGGACAAGATCCGAAGCAGAGACTCCGCGGCTGGCCAGATCAGCAGGGTTGTTGTCTGTAGAGACGTGTTTCCACTTAGTGCGTGGAAGAAGGTCGTGGCAAGCTTGGACTCGATTAGCCACGAATCTGTCCTTGAGCTGGGAGGAATCCTTAGCCAACCAATGTAAAACGATGGCACTGTCTGTCCATGCGTATAAATATTCATCCTTAATGACGAGAAGAGAAGAAACATGAGTGAGTAACTTGGCGAGAAGATGAGCTCCGAGAAGTTCAGCCCTTGGAATTGTGATGTGACGCAGAGGCAGAACTCTAGCCTTGGCTGACACCAAAGTCGTGTGGACGGAGCCATCAGCTGTGACAATCCTTAGATAAACCACAGCACCATAAGCGATGGCTGAGGCGTCACAAAAGCCATGTAGGGAAGTAAACATGGTAGGGTGTGAGGAAGTGAGAAACCGCCTTGGCATGGCATGACTGCCAATAATGGGCAATTGAGTAACCCACGCATTCCAGGTAGTCAGCAGCTCCTCGGGAAGTTCTTTATCCCACTGAAGGTGAAGTTTCCACGTAGATTGAAGAATCGTGCGAGGAATGATTGTGAAGGGTGAGAATAAACCTAACACGTCGAAGACTGAAGCCGAAACTGAGGCAACCAATCTTTTAGTGACGGTAGACGTAGGAGAAGGCAGAGATGGCACTGCCACATAGAGATTGTCGTTGACCGTGTCCCAGTGGGCGCCTAGTGTCTTGGCAGAATCCTGAAGTGTGAGGGACGAGGCAGTATCTTGGAGAGAAATAGGAGTGTGCTCAATGAAAGCAGCTGAGTTTGAACGCCACTTCCTGAGTGTCATGCCTGCCTTACCAAGCAGATCACATAGTTCCTGGCGTAGAGCAACGGCCTCAGAGACAGAGGCAGCTCCGCCAACGAAATCGTCGACGTAGAAGACATCCTTGATCATCGTTGCAGCAGTAGGGTGAGATTCTTGAAATCGTTTGGCTAGGAAACGTAGAGATTGAGTTGCAAGGAATGGAGAAGCAGCCACACCGAAGGTAACTCTTTCCATCCTGCATTGAGTGAGTTCTCCTTCCTTGGATCGGAGAAAGAAGCGATGGAAATCTTGCTGAAACGAGTTGAGCACAATCTCGCGGAACATCTTGCTGATGTCCGCGGAAAGGCCAATCTTGTGACGTCTGAACTTGATCAGGACATCAGCCAACTGTGGGTAAAGGTTCGGACCCACCAGCAGGCAGTCATTGAGTGAAGCTTCGGTTGTGGTCTTTGCCGAAGCATCGAAGACAGGACGAATCTTTGTGGTAGTTGAAGTGTCCTTGAAAACGCCATGGACTGGCATGTAATAAGATGAGTCATCTGAGGCGTTGAGTTGAGAAGTGGGAATAACATGGGCGTGGCCCAAGTCCAAATATTCCTGAAGGGCAACGTTGAAGGCAGAGAGTTTGCCTTTGGCTGAGAGAGAACGCTCGTTGGCGTAGAACCTGCTCAAGGCCTGCTTCCTGGAGTTGCCCAAAGTAGGAGGGTTATCCTTAAACGGAAGACTGACGACCACTCTGCCATCGTGCAGAGAAGCAGTGTCTTGAAAGATGTCTATAGCCCTTTGTTCGTCTTTCGTGAGGGTAGAGGCGTCAGGCACGCGGTCGAGTGACCACAGCCTGGCCAGATCGTCTTGGAGAGTAGAATCTTGAGGTAGAACATTGAAGACCGAAGGTCTAGAGGCGAGCGGACCAACCACACCGTACCCGAACTCAGTGGGAATGAAGCGGTGTCTGCCACTCTTCAGAACGCTCCCACACAAGTCCCAGGGATGCTCCTCACCAAGCAGAATGTCTACTCTCCCACCCACAGACGGATCACTCAGGACAAGACCTTGCTGTGTGGCCATATCCAGAACTATGTCTTTGTCAGTGGGTGGAGAGGAGTGAAATGCCGTGGGGATAATAGAAAATTCGATGGGAGTGGTGGTAAACGTTGAAGAAGGCGAGGACAAGGCGGCGAACACCTTGAACTTGGAGCGAATACTGCCCTGGCCGAATCCCTCGAAGAGCATGTCTTGAGGATGTTTTGGAAGCTTCAGGTGGGTGGCTAGTTGCTCAGTCATGAAGCTGCCTCCACTACCGTGATCCAGCAGCACTCTGGCTTTAGAGATAATGCCATCGTGCTGGATCCGAGCCATCACTGTGCAGATGAATGACCCAGACTCAGCCTGGACGGAGGAAGGAACAGCAGTGGGGGACTCAACTACAGCCACGGTTGGAGCCGCGGCAACAGCAGGAGCCCCCTGAACCGTAGGGGTAGAAAGAGTTTCCCTGTGTAGAAGGGAGTGATGCCTTCGAGAGCAATGTCGGCATGAATGCTTGTTGTTGCAGTGCTTGACGGTGTGTGAAGGAGATAGGCAATTGAGGCAGAGCCGTTTCTCTCGCACAAAAGAATTTCTTTCATCTGTGCCCAGCGCCATGAATGCCGAGCAGTGACCCAGCCAGTGTGCATCACCACAAGAAGCACACTTGGCGGGAAGGTTAACTTTCTTCTTCGTAGGTTGAGACGCTTTGGAGTAGTTAGAATAGGACGACTCGTCGGCTTGAGAATGAGTATGAGTAGGCCCAAAGTTGGGTTCCGTGTCAGTCCAGAGTAATCTTTGCTGTATGAAGGTAGAGAAGTCTTCCATGGAAGGCTTGGATAGCTTTTCGAATAGAAGTCGGTCCCATTCTTCCTTCAACTTCCCCGTGAGAAACGGTCTGAGGAAGTGAGGGAAAAACAGGCTTAGATCGTTGTCTACGTGAGTGCACAGAGTGCGAAAAGGCTCAAGCACCTGTTCCTCGAGTCGACGTAAGAGCGCCCACCTCGTGACCTGAGGTCCCTATGTCGAAGGTACGAGGTTTCCTCCGGTTTTTTAGTAGGTCCGAAGAGTCCGGTTACGCATGCGCCACCATTCGCTTCGTGCAACTAGGTCCTAGTTGAAGGTAAATAAACGCGCGGCCACCTCTGCAGCAGCACTCTTGGTCCAAGGTCAGAGGTACAATAACGCGCGTGCATGGCAAATGCAGCTGCGTTTTTACTTCCGCAAGAAGCTTTCCGTTTGCTTTGGCGTACGTACAGTTTCTTAAACCTAAGCCGTTTCCTAGCGATTATTCCATTTGCTTCTTCAATAGCTCAGAATCGAACTCCACCATTTTCAGAGGCTTTACCAGTACTCTCTGAGCAGCTCATGGACCTGCAGAAGGCGTCCCGGTGTTTCGAATGGAGAGGCCGCAGCCAATAAACAAGGAAATGTCCTTGAAGCAAGATCGCCTGCCCATCAGGCTGCAAGAAAGTAATCCTTTTTTGGCAAGGACAAGCCCTGCACTTGTGGCCTGGCACTACAAGAGTGGCCCTGCTGCCAGAAAGAGGCCAGCAAAAGGCACATCCGGTAAAGAACAAAAATATATTATAATAATAAATAAAAGGTGTTTTGTTACTAAAATAAACAAAAAAAAGTTAATGTTTTTAATTAACAAGTGGACTGAAATACAACTTGATATTCATGAAATAAATGATATCCTTAATTCAATATAATGAGTACCAATCTCTTAACTCATACCTATAAAGAAGCAGTTTATTACTAAATGATAAGTATTAAATTAAAAAAAATCTATTAATACACCTTACAAATATCAATTGCATGTACCTAAATGAAAGAAAGCATAATATCCATTCCGTTAATTAAAAATAATAATAAATAATTACAAGAAAGAATGCAATGCATTAATGAATGAACGCTTCAAATACGAACTGATTAAAGTAAAGTATAAATGAATACATAAAACATGTACAAATATATACATTATTACACATAATGTAAAATGCATAAGCAAATCAGTGAAGGAATGAATAAATAAGCAAATAAATTTATTACAGGATTACAGAAGTGCATTCATAGTATGCCAACATGAAATCATTTTGCACAGGTTCATCTTCTGCTAGTGCTTCGCAGGTCTCTCCTGGACCAGCACCATCAGATGAACTTTCATCTTCCCTAGCAGGTGTGTATTGTTTGTATTTGATGTACACTTGCACCATTGTGTACTGTATTGTCTCATTTGAGAAAATAGTTTGCTTAGCATACTCGTAAATGATGAGGTATCAATTGAGTAAATGCACAGTCGGCTGGTCAACAGCGAAAATTATACATATCACCTAGTAGTTAATTGTATGAATTCCTTCAACAATTCAGTCTCAGTTGTATATACGAGTGACCTAGTGGATAGACTTCTACATTATTGTGCATAGGGTATTATTTACAATAGTGTACATTACAATTTTGGCCAGAGTCAGTTTTAAATGCTAGTTAAGGTAGTTAACTAGAGTTAACGGCAGGAGCTGGGCAAACCCACCTGGAGCGGCCCAGGATGGGCCGCTACGGCAAGCTGCACTGGCATTAGGCAGGGTGGTGCACGTGATTGCACACGCGGTGATACGCACGTGGCTGCATTGCAATCGAACTCTGCCTAGCCAAAGCGTCGAAGGTGTCAGGAGAATTCGAGCTATTAGCTGTTAGTTTAATCTTGAAGTGACCAGCTGGATCATGACGCAGCCAACCCCCTTCACACAGGAGCAGTTGGCCTGGCTACTCCCCAGGCTCCACAACGGCAGTAGTGCTGTACCTCAGCTAGCTGCCAGCTTGGCTGTGCCTAGCTTGGCTGTGCCTAGCCTGGGAGGTCAGAGCTGGGGGGGGCCTTCAGCTTCAGTGGCAGCTAGGGCAACCCGGCCTGCCTTCACGGCTGGGCACCCAGTCCCTGGACAGACAAGTGGTGGGATCTTCCTGCCACCCAGCCTGGGTTCTACCATCCCACCCATCTCCTTCCTATCTCCCAACTTGGGCGCTCGGTTCGTCCCACAAGTCCCTCACCCAGCACCCATCCCGAGCGCTGGGACCGTTGATGCTGGGTCCGCTGATGCTGGGACCATCCCACCAATCTCCCTCCATGCACCCAATGTTAGTGCTGGGACTGTCCCACCACCAGGCACCGACGGATCTACGTCCAGGGCAGACGGCACAGCCAATCCCCCCAACCCGGCAGTGTCAGGTAGGCTAAATGTGGGTAATTTACATAAGTTAGGGTGCAGTAATGAGGGAGGTGGGGTGTCCAGAGTAGAAATAGGTTGATTCGGTAAAGCCCAGTAGTGGTTGGATAGCTATAACACTTCAGCCCCAACCCATATCAGGTCCCATTTCACACCCTGGTAGCATTAGGCGTACTCCCATTTCACACCCTGGTAGCACCAGGCGTACTCCCATTTCACACCCTGGTAGCACCAGGCGTACTCCCATTTCACACCCTGGTAGCACCAGGCGTACTCCCATTTCACACCCTGGTAGCACCAGGCGTAACTACTCCCATTTCACACCCCGTAGCACCAGGACGTACTCCCATTTCAGCACCCTGGTAGCCACCGCGTACTCCCTTTCACACCTGGTAGCCCCAGCGGTACTCCCATTCCACATCCCTGGTAGCACCAGGCTACTCCCATTTCACAAATCACACCCTGGAGCATCAGGCGTACTCCCATTTCCCACACCCTGGTAGCACCAGGCGTATCCATTTCACACCTGGTAGCACCAGGCGTACTCCCATTTCACCACGCCTGGGTAGCACCAGGCGTACTCCCCCATTTTCACATTCACACCCTGGTAGCACCAGGCGTACTCCCATTTCACACCGTGGTAGCACCAGGCGTACTCCCATTTCACACCCTGGTAGCACCAGGCGTACTCCCATTTCACACCCTGGTAGCACCAGGCGTACTCCCATTTCACACCCTGGTAGCACCAGGCGTACTCCCATTTCACACCCTGGTAGCACCAGGCGTACTCCCATTTCACACCCTGGTAGCACCAGGCGTACTCCCATTTCACACCCTGGTAGCACCAGGCGTACTCCCATTTCACATCCTGGTAGCACCAGGCGTACTCCCATTTCACACCCTGGTAGCACCAGGCGTACTCCCATTTCACACCCTGGTAGCACCAGGCGTACTCCCATTTCACACCCTGGTAGCACCAGGCGTACTTTCATTTCACACCCTGGTAGCACCAGGCGTACTCCCATTTCACACCCTGGTAGCACCAGGCGTACTCCCATTTCACACCCTGGTAGCACCAGGCGTACTCCCATTTCACACCCTGGTAGCACCAGGCGTACTCCCATCTCACACCCTGGTAGCACCAGGCGTACTCCCTATTATACCCTGGTAGCACCAGGCATACTCCCATTTTACACCCGGGTAGCACCAGGCGTACTCCCATTTCACACCTGGTAGCACCAGGCGTACTCCCATTTTACAC
>WLWD01002687.1_pt1 | contig 48113 bp, 19 predicted proteins | sample 6712731 | NCBI WGS metagenome assembly WLWD01 (sample SAMN12718690, study PRJNA576275) | sponge metagenome | isolation source: marine sponge | host: Mycale hentscheli | place: New Zealand: South Island, Marlborough, Capsize Point | collected 2014-11-01 | reverse complement strand
ATCAGTAGTGATGCAACTCCTTCAGCCTGACTTTCATTCTCTTATGGCGAGGACTCAAGAGTGAATGAGACAGATCTGATGGGTACAGGGATTGCCAAGAGTTCTTTACAAACGGTTCTCCTTTGTTTAGTACTGGAGGTGATGCAGAACAAGTGGGTTTATTGTAGTAGCCCAGAGATGGCGAAAACAGTCCGACTGAAGGGGAGCTGGGGGGAAAGAAGCCACCACCAGGAGAACTTCGTGCCAGTTGTTCTAAGGTAGTGCTGCAATGAAGAGGAAGGTTCATAGGTTCTACTATATCACTAAAATTGTTATATATTTTTTAAAAGAAAAAAAAGAAGATAAATTTTACGTAACTATTCAACCATATAGTAGATACATTTGACAACCATGAGGATGAGCTAGCAAGACGGATCTGAAATACGTACATCCAAATATGCCTACAAGGTCTAAATTCCCAACATAAGCATAGCCTTGGGTAGAGTCTGAGAAATTACAATCCCCCACCCTCCCAACAGACGTGTAAATTTTTTTTCTATATTTGACGTTAAACTATGAGAAAAATGAATTTCAAAATATAAGCAAGACATCGAGATAGTTAATTCTTACTAAGCCTATGAAGCGTCCTCCTTAAAGACTCGCGTACCTTATGTAACGTGGGCTACCCGCAGTGACCTGCACTGAACCTGGTGAACGAGGCTTAACTGGACCTACACATACAAAAAGAAAACAACAAACAATATAATATAATAATGAAAGGAAATCTCGTGGGATGTCGCTTCTTACTTCTCTGTAGGCAGCGCTTCAGGGCTTCCTTTCTCCGCAAGAGATCCTCACTGAGGACGGGAGAGTCTGACAGCTTTGAGTTGGATCTCTTTGAGAATGTTCCACTAACAGAGTTATACGGTAGGACGTGGCGATGTGGAGTGCTGTGGGCGTTTTCCAAAGTGGGAGGGGCAGGTGGTGGAATTACTACAACAGACTATGCACAGCATACACATATGTAACACTTGTTACATGACTTAACGAATTAAGCAAGTATGTAGCAAATAATGAAACAGCTCAAACAAAATATATATAAAGAACACGGTCATCAATTGATACATTTCTGTATACTGACATTTAGAAACAATGCCCGTTATAGTAGTATTGGTTACATACTGTAGTTCATTAGCTTCAGTACGAGCAATGGGCGTCCAATTGGTTAACACTTATGTGTAATAATTAAATAAATAAAGGGTTAGTACACAATGAAAACTAATCAGTTTCACACCAACACACCTCTAAATCATAAAAATTCACAACTGAGCTTGGAAAAAACAGTGCATAAGTAAGTGCCCCAGTGAGACAATACAACACAAACCACAATGACAAAACCTATTGCATTTGTATTATCTCGTACTATCTTCTTTGGTTTCTAGTGCAGCGTACCATGTGAACTTCAGAACTGCTGGAGGAATGTGCAGTCGCCTCCACATCTTCACCGATGGGAGAGAGAGCAGGAGTCATTCTGCCTGGGGACATGATCATGGAGGAGTGGCCAGGAGCCAAGACTGGCGATGAACTTGCTAAGGACATGTTTATATCTCCGTCTCGGAACTTTGGCGACAGAGAAGGGGACTGGAAGTGAGAAAGAAAATGTATTGTAGGAGACACAAATGACATATTTCATTACATACACAGTAATTTCATTACATACACAGTAATGTGGAGCAGTACACCCCACAAATTGCTGAGCTAAATCTGCTTTCTTTCAATTCTGACTTCAGTTGATTATTTCTTCCCTTTAGAATGATAACATAAGCCAAAATGTATGCATACTTTCTGTTTGCTACATATTATTCTAGTAAGTAAAGAAAAAATGTAACCATCTTTGTTAAACAAATATGTCTATACTCAAAATCTGTATTTGGCGAGCGAGCGAGACACTTACAGGGGTAACACAATTGAAAATCGGAGATGTTTGTTTGGACGTACGTATGTAATTTTGTACTTTGACCCTCGCATTTTATGCGGTCGACCCCATCCCAAATTGCACTAAACACAATCCTCTGGTTTATCGATCAGTACCCGTATCACCCTAGAAATTGAATTGTTTACCGTTTTGAATTATTTTGCGGGTGCAGTTAAAACGTGAAAACTTAAGGGACTTCCATTTCTATTCGAGTTAGTGGCGGTGGTAAGTCAATGCGCTCTTTGTCATGGTTATAAGCCGTGCGCAACAGTATTTACTTGAAAAATACATTGTCCACTAGACTACCGCGAAGGTAAGTCTGTGTAGGTGCATGTCCAGTTGTGTCAAAGCATTGTGTGTTACAACCACTACTTAGCTAAAGAATCATAAAGTCAACTAGTTACAGGGGCTTGGAACAAGGGGTAAAGAGTACAAAACCATTTCCAGCAGGTAGAATGCATCCTCCCTCCTAAAGTTCCTGCTAGATACACAGAACCCTGATCACTCTACTATAACCTCTCCTGGTGCAACAACTTGCCATGCACTTCACTCCTGTAACCAGACACTGCTAACTAACATACCTGTCTTTCTGGTTGACCAAAGAGTTTCCGTCGTAGAGAATTTCCGAGGCTTGAGTCATCCTTCATGTCATTGTTCCATTCACAGGACTCATCCTTGTCGGGCGCAGGGGGCTCCTGACAGGACATGGATGCCAACAGCTTCTCTAGGTCAAAGTTACTAGGAAACGTCAGAGTTGTCTGGGTGCCAGCTAATAATAATGCAAGATTTCTTCAATACTAGCCACCAGCAAACAATAACTAAATTGCAGTAATGTTTAAGTAACTATATTACTGGAAGTTTCTTACCGTCAGCTGTTTGCCCGTCTCTGATTTGAGACTCCACCAAATCTTCTTCACTGATAACTGCAGAGTTTTATCAATAAATATAAGCTGTGCTTTAAATGGAAGCAAACAAACCCTTTACCCAACTGTTAACCACGTTACTATTACACTGGAATTATCTATGGTACTGGTTAATTTGAGACTTATACTTAGCAATCTAGTGCTATGATAGGTCAAAGGGACTTAAAACTAAGGGATTTATTTACTGCCGTAGTATCCAACAACAACAAAACAAAACAAACCATAAAAATACTGACTACGCTATTGAAAGGGACCGCATAGGAACAAATACCCACAGCTATTTTCATTTATTAAAAAATATGATAGTGTCTCACTCGCTCCACTGTGAGCTATAGCACTCAGGATAATTTTTTTTTAATTGCCCAAGTGTAGTCGTCTGTGCATGCAAGGCTAGGATTAAAAACTAAAGTTCAAGTGTTTAGCTCTGCCTAAAACTAGCTTGCTATTCAAGGTCTGTAAGTCATTACAAAATGGTCGACAAATTCATTAACTCTCTTCATTTATTTTCTAGATGAATTGACATATAATTATTGTCATTATTATAATTACATGCGAAATAATCTACATTTTTACAACCTTGATGAGCTACACCTGAAAGTATCTTGCTCACTAACAACAATAATAACAACAATAAAATAAATAAAAATATTAAGTGAGCTTTTCATACAACAACTAACAATTATTTCACAATGAACACTTACAAGTATTGGGGTTGGGAGGTACAAAGGACACATGCTTGGGTTGTCTTGCTGGAAGAGCTTTCTTGGTGAGACCAGAGGCAGGCCAGGGTGAAGGGAGGGCAGTTCGCATGAAGTAATCATCCAGCTCACTCTGCTTGGCAGCGTCATTGTCTGGGCTACACAATGCATGGCATTATAGTGGACTAATAAAAACACCAGTTACCAACAGAACCTTCACAGTTTATACAGAAGCATTGATAGAACCCCTGATGGTATCTAAACTACAGTATATAAACAGTAACCCCATTGTGCCACTAGGAATAGTTGCAAGGCACATACCTGGTAACATGACCTAGTTCAGATCTGTTGGAGTTTTGATATATGAGTGGAGATGTGCCACACTATCGTTTGATAGTAACCAAAAGCAAAACTGAACTACTGCAATATCACATTATAGTCTAGCTGGTCATATCAACTCTCCAATTTCTTAGCAACATCAAAACGCAACAAATACGAGCCATCCCGCAGTTCTTATCAAAGAATTCTTCTGATTGGTCCCTAGCCCTAGCCCTAGCCCTAGTTCTCGCGCGGCGCTATAATTGGTCACGCGCGGCGCTATAATTGGCCACATGATTTGATTAACTAATGAAATGAGTTTTTTGATAAGAACTGCGGGACTGTAGACAAATACCTGAATTACATTCTAGACCCGGCTGGTTTGAATCAACGCCGAGAAACAATTAAGATGAAATTAAATCACAAGAGCAAGAAACCAATGTTTTTTTTAATCAAGAAAAATGCATTTGACACTACCAATTTAATACAATTGCTTATGATTGTACAGCCTAAAAATAACGCTTTTACTGAAAAAATAAGTCAAAATGAATTCTGGCACATTAAAGGAACTTAAAATGTCCAGTACAAGTTTTGATGCTTATTTCAATCTTTGGGAGGCTGCCATCTTCGAGATCCATGTGATAATGACTGACTGACTGACAGACAAACCGAGTACTGTAACCCTTTCGCACATGCGCAACAAGGGTTAATAATTAAATTCATTGAGTACACCTAATTAAAAGACCACACCTTACATACACATAATGAAGTAAGAGGTCTCACATAAAGGTAGAATCCAAAAATATCTAAGAGTGATTGTTGTTCTGTAACCCTCAACCACAGTCTCACCTGTCCACTCTGTAGTTGAAGTCAATATCCTTTCGGTAAGTTTCTTTGATAAGATCCAGTGCAGTTATGTTCATATTATAGCCATAATAGAGACAAGGAGATGCATCAAGAAATAACACAAAAACATCACATCATACATAAACCTGATCGCTTAAATCACAGAAAGGTGTGGTTATTAAGAAGAGATGCAGTCAATTAAGATAGGTGTGGTAATTAATCCTACCTGGTATGTGAAGTTTGCCCAGTATTGGAGCTGCTCTGGTTGCATCATTTCCAATACAACTGCAACACATATATACAGAATAGAATGAAGAGTTTAAAAAAAACAAAAACAAAAACAAAAAAGTTAAAATACAATGTGCCCTTAAAAAACAACAACAACTCAATTTTGTTCTTGAACTTCAATATTTGTAATATAGTATAACTTTAGTTCGATCATTTTGCAAGCCTAAAACAACAACAACAACAACAGTAGCAGACTATAAATACATGCTTACTAGTGAGTTTGCTGTCAGTGGTTGCAGTCATTTTTGTTTGAGGTGTGGTCAGGTTAAATTGTTGCTGTACACCCACAACTGAGGGTCACACGATCTAACCAGCAGACTCTCTCCTCTTCTAATATGTTATGAAGAACACAAGTAAAATATTGTGTACTGTATATAACTTATATAAAACTTACTGTTTAAACAAAGGTAGAGCTCATTTGACATACAAATGAAACAGAGGTGAAGATTTAGCTGATACAGTGAGGGTGGAGTTTAGATCAAATGTGGGTGGAGTTTAGATGAGTATAAGCTCAGATAAGTTGAGGTGGAGATTTCCATTAGATGTGGGTGGAGTTTATATCAAATGTGGGTGGGGTTTGTGGGGTTTAGATCAATAATGTGAGCAGAGTTTAAATAAGTAAACGTAGAAATGTAGCTAAGTAGAGTTGAAATGGACATTTCAATAAGATGTGGGTTGGGTTTAGATCTAATATGGGTGGAGTTTAGATCTAATGTGGGTGGAGTTTAGATCTAAACTGGGTGGAGTCTAAACAAGTAAAAGCGCAGATGAAATGTATGTAGACTTGAGGTGGAGACTTCAATAAGATGTGGGTGGATTTTAGATATAATATGGGTGGAGTTTAATAAGGTATAAGCTCAGATGAAATGTACGAAGTGGAGATTTCAATAAGATATGGGTGGAGTCCAGATATAATGTGGGAGGAGTTTAGATAACGTGCGGAGCACTTGAAATGTTTTAGTAGTTACAGAGATACTAATTTTGGTAGAACAACATACTGTATCATAAGGTCTACAAAATCATTGTTGTAATTCAGTTGTAGTAGATGATCGCAACTATCACAATGTTCAGATTTATTGTACATAGCTTTTACATGGTCATGACCAATGCCTGTTATCTCCAATATTAACAAACTCTTATGTTGCCATCCTCCTAATAGAAGTGCTACATCATCCACACTAATACTCTTAAATTCAAGGCTTAGCCTTTTTAGGTACATACAATGCTTCATTATGTCAAGTATAGCAGGAATGCATAAACAATCTTGTATGACACCATTAGCACCCAAGGATAATTCCTGCAGTTTAGTACAATATTGAAGTTTCTCAGACAGATGTTCTACTCCGTGAAAACTATTTTCATTATAACGAATGTTCAGTTTCACTAGTTGTGTGAACTTCTTCAGTCCAACACTCAGACATGCCATATCATTATCATTTAATCCATTCTCTTCAAGATTCAGTATTTGTAAAGAATCTCCAGACATGAGATCTACTAGGACAGTTACACCTTCTGAGCCTAGGTCACATCTCTTCAATTTCAGGCATTGCAGCTGTTGGTTGCAACCAATCACCTTACTCAATGATGCCACACCCTCTGAGGTGATATAGCCTAGTTGTAATTCTAGTAAACTAGTGTGGTCCTTTAGTCCCTCTGCTATCGCCATGACTCCTCTATCACCAATGCGATTACCTAAGAGATTCAAACAACATAAACTCTTACAATGGACTAGCATTTTACTTAGAATTTGTGCTCCATCTGAACCAAGTTTACTATTTCCCAAGTTTAGAGTGCGTAAGTTTACCCAAAACTCGGTATTACTGCACAATAGACCAATTTCTTCAGATCCAAAACAAAAATCAGATAAGTCTAGAGAGTGTAGTTTAGTGAAGCACTTGACAGCTTCTAACAAAATAATAGAGTGGTAACCACCATAACGTAAACTCAGACTATGTAATGACTTAAATGTTTTCAAACTGTCACTAATAAGTTGTGTACTAGTAGAACTAATATCTCCCAATTTAATCTTTATATAATGAAGATGAGGCAAACATTTTAAGATGCTGCAAAGAGTTGGTACAGTATCATCACTGATATCGATACACTCTATTCCTCTAACTGTCTTTGCATTCTCTTGTTCAGCCACTAGTTGGTTAATGTTGGAAATGTTAATTTCAGACAGCCTCAATGCTGGTAAATTCCCACAGTGTAAAGCTCTCCTCAGAGAATCAATGTCTGCCTTGCCAATACTGTCTGTTGATGAAGCAAACACCTCATTTTTTATACTAGTCCTACTCCTGCGCTCTAAGACTCTCCCAATACCTTCTTCTGTAGTATGCACTTCATCAATGCACAGATCCAAGCCAGGTAGACTCTCTGTAGCTCTAGCTATAGCTACTGTATCTACTCGACTATTTCCCTGCAAGTCTAGTCTTCTCAAACTTCTACAATGGACTAGTGCATCTCCTAGTGCTGTTGCTCCCATGTCACCAATAGAGTTACACTGAAGAGATACCACCTGTACTACACTACATCTTGCTAGGCAGCATGCTAGCGCAATAGCTCCAGAGTCACTTATTCTGTTAAAATCAAGAACAAGCTTTTCCAAGACTGAACTGTTCAATGTGCTAGCCAATATCTCTGTTTCCTCATCACCAATACAACAATTAACAAGAACTACTTCAGTACAGCAAGACAGCCTCTCATGATAGAGAGACAGATTTGCCACAGAGTTGTACAAGTGTAGCCATGACAGATCGCTGTCCTGTATGACCTGGCAGCAAAAGGCATAGCTCAATATCTTCCTCCATACTACATGGTTGATAGTATAATGTTTATGCACTTTATAAAATATTTGTTGTATTTTGTTACTCCTAAATCTTAATAAACTTAAGACTTTTTCAGGATGAGAGCAAGGTGGTACTAGTGGTAAAGAAATCCTCAAAACCTTGAGTTGAGGCAATATTATTCCACTAGTAAAACATTTTATTCCAGACTTAGTAAGTGATGTCCAAGTTAAATCCAGCTCTTCCAAGAAAGGTAAGTGACATAATAAACTGTTGTTGGACACAAACCACTCATCATTGACAGTTTCTCTATACACTAAACATAACGTTTTGATAGACTGAAGTCTGCCACTGGTAGCCATTGAAGCAAACAACTCAACTCCGTCATTATCCCAAGTTCTACCAACCCTCACCTCAGTAACTGGCTTGGTACAATTAGAGAGGACATATCCTTGAGCAATAGAGCTAACAATGTCACCCCCGACACCAATGGTATTATCTTTTACAACACTATCACACAACTGTACATGCTGGGATTCAAAGGCACATTGAAGGTGAAAAGAAGACAAATCTTTTAATACTGATCTTTCACAGATTAGGTTGGCAAATTTGATGTCTTTAAAAAGCTGAGTTAACCCACAGTAAAACTTCCAAACATTCGTCAAACTGTATTTTGTGATTAGCATTTCATCTTCTATCTGAGCTTCATGAACGTAAAAAGCTGCTAAGAATTCTTGAAAGGTAAGGTGATGAAAAGTGTACAAATCTTCGCTGCCGTAATATTCACAGGTACGTTCTACTGTTAACAGACCAAAATCTAGATTGCTTGAGACAGAAATCTGGGCATTGCTTTTCTTTACTACTTGCTGAGAGTTAAGGATCATGTCATATGCTAACTTGCATATTGAAATGAACAATTTCTTCTCCTCCCCACTCAGTTCCATTAGAGACTTAATCTGTGACAGACCTTCACTTCTATTTGCCTCGTGTCGTAATATAGTAGCTATTGTAAACTGCTCATAGATTTGTGTTTCTGTTTGAGGAATGTTGGCTTCTAATTTATTGAACAAGAAACATATCATGGCTGCATGAACTGGTAGGTAACACATGTGAAGAACATTGGGATGCTGTTCTAGGTACTCCTCCATTTTAACTACCATATCAGAATTATGGAAGGGATAGGATCTTACATAGCTGTAGATTTGATCCTTACGAAACCCTATAACTTCAATGCGTGTTTTACATCTCTGTTTTAATTCATTTGTAGCTACAGGGCGTGATGCTACTATAACCATAGAGTCTGGAAGAAGTGTCCTAGTATTGAGCAAGTCATCAATTACTAAGTTTTTCTTTTTCTCTATAGGATACTCATCTAGTCCATCTAGAATGAAGCATGCCCCTTTTCCTCTACATGCATCAAGCTTTAGCTTAATATTTTTACCAAGAACCTCTCCATAAAATATCTGGAGTAAGTCTAGCAAACTCTTATCTTTCCCACTTTCATTTACTAATCTCAGAGTCACTAGAAACACCATTCTTGCCCCTTGCAAGATTTTCTTCTCCTCCATCCAATCTCTAGTTATCTTGTTGACTAGAGTTGTTTTGCCACAACCTGGACGGCCTTCTACTAAGAGCAAACCACCTTCTTTGTACTCTTTAAACACTTTCTCGTACTCTGCTACTTCCTTGCTCTCTAGAATGTCGTCCATGTCTCCACGAACTGTATAATAGTCACATTTTTTCTTACCTCTTTCCTGCTTTTTGATAAGAGCTAGATTAATAAATTCAGAATTGCCTGTGGGCGGCCAGGAATCTTTAGCTGATTTTCTTTCACTATTAGAATAGAGTTTTAGCAGCTCTCTCTTTTCTGGAGGATAAACGACACTCAGACTTATCTCGTCACTGCATTCAGTCTCATCACTTCGACTAACTCTACAAGAATACTTCCCTTCTGAACCCTTGCTAGCTTCATCAATATAAAGTATGTTACTACACACACCAGAAAAATCAGCTCTATCCAGTAAAGGTTTGCCATCTTTACTCCATTGGTAAGATTCACACCCACTGCTACTGACTTGCACTTCTAGAAGTGTGGACTTGCCCTCAGCTACTTCAGTATTGTAAGACTGATCTAATATTTCAAGTTCAAAACTTGAGGTATTTGGTAAAGCATGTTCAGACTCACAAGTTGGCATTTCTAGTTTGTGTGCAAGCACTTTCCGCTTTACTATGTCGCCAGCTAATGCATCTTTCAATCTATTGAAAGTGGCAGGCTCAGCTCCCTCATAGTCTCCCTGTACATATGTTCTGAGAAGACTTTCTAGCCTTATAACATTTTTTTCACTATTACGCTTGCAATCGTCACGTTTGTATTCAGGAATGTCAAGTGCAATACCTATTTCCTCCCACAAGTGACTGCACAACACAAGACTTTTCACCAAATAAGGGACGTCTTTGGTTACTAATTTAATGTCATACTTTGTTCCCTGACTGGATGTGCGTTCCTGGGCCACACCCCTGTTCATAGCATCACACTCATCTTTTACTTTTCCTCCCAGTCTACTCAAGACTCCAACTAGCCTTTTAAACAATTTGCCATCTTCCCTAACTCTTTCTAAAACATGCTGCAGTAAGTACCTGACCTTAACCTCTGGTTCCAGATGGTCTGGGTCCGGGTCCAGCGAAGAAAACTTGCCGCCGAAGTCTTGAGAAAGAACGTTATTATTCAGTAGCTTACGAAATAAGTGGGAAAGATCCGAGGTAGAAGATAGCAAAGACTCCAGTTCTTTCTGGTGCTGAAGCAACACCCACCATTGAGTTGAAGAAGTTGACATACCCACACTCCACGTCCGCCAGAGACGAGTGAAGAAGAGGAATAAAACGAGGGGCACCAGCCGGTTCAGGAACTTTAGCGATCGAGCGTCACATAAGTAACTTTTTCAATCAGTGATGACGAAACACTCAAATTGACCACGCCCACAACAGGGAGGAGTCTTGCTTCTTGCAAAGCCCCTAAATTCATCTTTAGTGTGCTTCTTCTGGGGATTTCGTTTGCCATCTTCAAATATCTATTGTCACAATTTACTTCACTTTTTCATTGCTTGCTCAAAGCTTCCCCTCCTCCCCCAAACAATTTTTTCAATTGTTACACTACCTATAGTGGTGTACTGCTGGGGGTGTTTTGCTGTGTCCTAGTGTACAGTTTCACTGTGGATTATATCAGTGTTATTTTGGTTTAGAGATTCCAAACATAAAAAAAAAGTATCTTGAAGCCCAAGTTTTAAAATATGTAAATAAAAAAGGAACAAGTTCAGTAGCTAGTAGCCTGTGCTTCCTAGCACTGATACACAGTTCCCTCACTGGACAGCAACTGACAGACGCTGGATCAGAAACACTGTTGATCTATAACTAAACAAATTGGATTTAATTCACTGTGAATATTTTTCACACCTAGTAAGTGAAATTAAAACTTTAAGCCAAAATCGACGAAGTTTATTGGTTTCCAGCATTTCCTATAGCCTAGAGTCATGGTACAAGTCGGTTGCACCACCCACTCCTCAGTCAGTACGGGATTTACACTATCCTCAGTCATTTAATTAACAATTGCTAGTCATCTTGAGACAGCTATCCCACAACAAAACTAAAGCACAGCAATCTTATTTTTTTCTTCATTTAAAAATGCTTAAAAATATATATTTTAAACTAATTTAAGGCAATGAGAATAAAAAAGGAGAAAATAAATCAGTAGTGATGCAACTCCTTCAGCCTGACTTTCATTCTCTTATGGCGAGGACTCAAGAGTGAATGAGACAGATCTGATGGGTACAGGGATTGCCAAGAGTTCTTTACAAACGGTTCTCCTTTGTTTAGTACTGGAGATGATGCAGAACAAGTGGGTTTATTGTAGTAGCCCAGAGATGGTGAAAACAGTCCGACTGAAGGGGAGCTGGGGGGAAAGAAGCCACCACCAGGAGAACTTCGTGCCAGTTGTTCTAAGGTAGTGCTGCAATGAAGAGGAAGGTTCATAGGTTCTACTATATCACTAAAATTGTTATATATTTTATAAAAGAAAAAAAAGAAAAAAAAGAAGATAAATTTTAGGTAACAATTCAACCATAATATAGTAGATACATTTGACAACCATGAGGATGAACTAGCAAGACGGATCTGAAATACGTACATCCAAATATGCCTACAAGGTCTAAATTCCCAATATAAGCATAGCCTTGGGTAGAGTCTGAGAAATTACAATCCCCCCACCCTCCCAACAGACGTGTAAAAAATTTTTTTTTCTATATTTGACGTTACACTATGACAAAAATGAATTTCAAAATATAAGCAAGACATCCTAGATAGTTAATTCTTACTAAGCCTATTAAGCGTCCTCCTTAAAGACTCGCGTACCTTATGTAACGTGGGCTACCCGCAGTGACCTGCACTGAACCTGGTGAACGAGGCTTAACTGGACCTACACATACAAAAAGAAAACAACAAACAATATAATATAATAATGAAAGGAAATCTCGTGGTATGTCGCTTCTTACTTCTCTGTAGGCAGCGCTTCAGGGCTTCCTTTCTCCGCAAGAGATCCTCACTGAGGATGGGAGAGGCTGACAGCTTTGAGTTGGATCTCTTTGAGAATGTTCCACTAACAGAGTTATACGGTAGGACGTGGCGATGTGGAGTGCTGTGGGCGTCTTCCAAAGTGGGAGGGGCAGGTGGTGGAATTACTACAACAGACTATGCACAGCATACACATATGTAACACTTGTTACATGACTTAATGAATTAAACAAGTATGTAGCAAATAATGAAACAGCTCAAACAAAATATATATAAAGAACACGGTCATCAATTGATACATTTTTGTATACTGACATTTAGAAACAATGCCCGTTATAGTAGTATTGGTTACATATTGTAGTTCATTAGCTTCAGTACGAGCAATGGGCGTCCAATTGGTTAACACTTATGTGTAATAATTAAATAAACAAAGGGTTAGTACACGATGAAAACTAATCAGTTTCACACCAACACACCACTAAATCATAAAAATTCACAACTGAGCTTGGAAAAAACAGTGCATAAGTAAGTGCTCCAGTTAGACAAGACAACACAAACAACAATAGCAACACTTATTGCATTTGTATTATCTCGTACTATCTTCTTTGGTTTCTAGTGCAGCATACCATGTGAACTTCAGAACTGCTGGAGGAATGTGCAGTCGCCTCCACATCTTCACCGATGGGAGAGAGAGCAAGAGTCATTCTTCCCGGGGACATGATCATGGAGGAGTGGCCAGGAGCCAAGACCGGCGATGAACTTGCTAAGGACATGTTTATATCTCCGTCTCGGAACTTTGGCGACAGAGAAGGTGACTGGAAGTGAGAAAGAAAATGTATTGTAGGAGACACAAATGACATATTCGATTCCATACAGTAATGTGGAGCAGTACACCACACAAATTGCTGAGCTAAATCTGCTTTCTTTCAATTCTGACTTCAGTTGATTATTTCTTCCCTTTAGAATGATAACATAAGCCAAAATGTATGTATACTTTCTGTTTGCTACATATTATTCTAGTAAGTAAAGAAAAAATGTAACCATTTTTGTTAAACAAATATGTCTATACTCAAAACCTGTATTTATTGAAACAAAATTTCAGGGAGGTCATAAACATTTTTTAACAATTCAGGCGGGGCTTGTCACTTCCATGAAACAGACGAAAATTTGGGGGCCAATGTCTCCATAAAGGTCACACTAGTTTACAGGGGATTGGAAGAAGGGGTAAAGAGGACAAAACCATTTCCAGCAGGTAGAATGCATCCTCCCGCCTAAAGTTCCTGCTAGATACACAGAACCCTGATCACTCTACTATAACCTCGCAACAACTTGCCATGCACTTCACTCCTGTAACCAGACACCGCTAACTAACATACCTGTCTTTCTGGTTGACCAAAGAGTTTCCGTCGTAGAGAATTTCCGAGGCTTGAGTCATCCTCCATGTCATTGTTCCATTCACAGGACTCATCCTTGTCGGGCGCAGGGGGATCCTGACAGGACATGGATGCCAACAGCTTCTCTAGGTCAAAGTTACTAGGAAACGTCAGAGTTGTCTGGGTGCCAGCTAATAATAATGCAAGATTTCTTCATATGCAATACTAGCCACCAGCAAACAATAACTCAATTGCAGTAATGTTTAAGTAACTATATTACTGGAAGTTTCTTACCGTCAGCTGTTTGCCCGTCTCTGATTTGAGACTCCACCAAATCTTCTTCACTGATAACTGCAGAGTTTTATCAATAAATATAAGGTGTGCTTTAACACAGTAATGGAAGCAAACAAACCCTTTACCCAACTGTTGCCCACGTTACTATTACAGGAATTATCTCTGGTACCCATTTAAAAGTAAAGATTAAAAAAAAAAAATGCCCAAGTGTAGTCGTCTGTGCATGCAAGGCTAGAAATTAATAAACTAAAGTTCAGATGAATTGACATATAAGTTGCACATGCGAAATAATCTACGTATTTACAACCTTGAGCTACACATGAAAGTGTCTTGCTCACTAATAATAACAATAAAATTAATAATAATATAATAAATAATAATAATAATAAAATTAATATAATAATAAATAAAAATATTAAGTGAGCTTTTCATACAACAACTAACAATTATTTCACAATGAACACTTACAAGTATTGGGGTTGGGAGGTACAAAGGACACATGCTTGGGTTGTCTTGCTGGAAGAGCTTTCTTAGTGAGACCAGAGGCAGGCCAGGGTGAAGGGAGGGCAGTTCGCATAAAGTAATCGTCCAGCTCACTCTGCTTGGCAGCGTCATTGTCTGGGCTACACATTGCATGGCATTATAGTGGACTAATAAAAACACCAGTTACCAACAGAACCTTCACAGTTTATACAGAAGCATTGATAAATCCCCTGATGGTATCTAAACTACAGTATCTAAACAGTAACCCCATTGTGCCACTAGGAATAGTTGCAAGGCACATACCTGGTAACATGACCTAGTTCAGAGCTGCTGGAGTTCTGATATATGAGTGGAGATGTGCCACACTATCGTTTGATAGTAACCAAAAGCAAAACTGAACTACTGCAATATCACATGATAGTCTAGCTGGTCATATCAACTCTCCAATTTCTTAGCAACATCAAAATGCAACAAATACCTGAATTACCTTCTAGACTCGGCTGGTTTGAATCAACGCCGAGAAACAATTAAGATGAAATTAAATCACAAGAGCAAGAAACCAATGTTTTTTTTTATCAAGAAAAATGCATTTGACACTACCAATTTAATATCAACTAGCCTCTAGACAATCTTTCAATAACCATGTATCAGAATTGTGTGTGGTCAAAAGTTAATGTTTAGAAGTGATATTATTAATCCACTATTACTACTACTACTACTACTACTACTACCTATGACCCAACCTTCTCTCTGATACAGCTAGCGGAATATATATTATGACACATTGTGATAATGAGAACCTGAATAGAAGTGACACAATTCTAACCATGCAGATTCTTTGCCAACTGACCCTGAAACGAGTGGCACCTCCCACAGCCAGTGTCACTACAGTCATTGTGCTAGCTTATGTCGTATGTACTTGAAGAGAGAACAATACACCATCAGTAAGCTACTTTTACATGAGAAACTAACTTCACAGGCATTTTACTTTGATTAAAGAGAAATATGAAAGGGGGAAAGATGTTATGGATGCATTATGTTGTTCTTGGCCACACAAATACCAGCACATTCCCAGGAACCCTGTAATCAGGGTTACGTTCTGGATTGAACATATCACGTCCACCAGTCTGTATAAAGTTTGTCACACGCACTCACGTTCCACACACACACACACACATACAATAGTCAGTGTTAATCACAGATTACATGCATTGCTCTTAAAGCAACATTGCTTTTAAATTGGTGCAGTTATGCGTGCCATTGCACCTCCACCTTGGCACTACAGTGATACTTGATCCACCCCTCCCATGCCATTCTCTAAATATACTCTACCCAAGGTGCCGTTGTCATGGTAAATGCTGTAAGCATTTCAACACTTGTCATGCATTCTTTATCTTTAAAGCCTTTTATCAAAGCAATATGTGAACATTATTCTCGACAAGCCGGTCTCATTATGCCCTTTATTCCAAGTCCTCCTTCACCACTCATTGCGCTGGCTCTTCCCACTTATCACTACAAATGACCGTAGGACCTGGCCAGCTTGATCCATGACAATAGGGTAGTGTGTGTGGGGGGTGGGAAGGTTTATACTTAAATACTTCACCTCCTTAAATAGGCTGCTCCTGATTACTTGTCTCTATAACATGCCCTGTTTTTTTATCCATACTATCCAACTGGTTTTGACATAATCACAGACAAGATGGAGTGCATACAGTACATCAACCAAACAATAACGGGCAGCTCCAAAACTGTTGAAATTGACCACACCCTCATAGTCGGAGCACAGTTTCAAGGCTGACCATGTACATTGATAGGTTGGTGTGCACAGACAGCCACATGGACAAGGTATAGGATTAAAAGTTGATATTCACCAAATGATAAAGCATTCCCCAGCTCCTACTCAATTCTTTGAAGGAAAGCTAACACCATGACTCTGGCCAGACTAGCCTTGTTTACCATTGCCACTTGTTGTTATGATTAATTGGTGTCTACAAACACAGAATGCACACACAAAGGCTGCAGGAATGCTGGAAACCTTTGGGGGGGCCCTCTAATCACCATACTCTACACGTCAGACAAGAATAGTACAGGTATAGTGGTTCTTGCCAGAACATAAGACTGACTAGTCATAACAACTAGAAGTAAGTAAACAGGACTTGTTAATAGATTATTTACTTCATGTTCTATTAAAGTACCAAATTTCAAATGCCATTTTACATCAGGCCAAAGCTATCAAGCACCTGCTGGAAGATTTCAATCCTAACACCACTTCCTTACCTATTTTCTTTATTGAATATGAATGAAGATAACGTTTAGACAAAACAGATCTTTTACCTATTTCCTCTTTAGAACGGGGAGGGGGGATTTCTGCATATCAAAAGTGATCATATAGCCGCCAGTGAGAAGACTAAACTCATGGACACACTCACAGATATTAGCACAGCACTAATGATAATTTAATAAGCATCATCAATACATCTAAATTCTACGCATCCAGTAAGTCACGGAGACTACAAATTTTAAGTGTGAAATCTGAATAACTTGAACCACATGGAAATTAGCCTATCTTTTGATGTCTTTTTGTTTAGCTCTGTCTTGGCTGAAAGTCATTTTGGTACTTAATCCCAGATGACATATATGTATGAGTAATAGCACAGGTAACCATGCTATTCGGGAGTAAAAGCATGAGTAACATCCCTAATAGCACAAGTTGCCCATGCCATCACTTGCTAATAGTGAGCCAGCTTTCTTTAAAACCATTTACACTTGTAGCTACACTGTATCGTCACTTACTATCTCCGTATTTCAGGATTAGCTCACTCTGGAACTTCGTTGTCAATCTATGGCTCCTCCTTAATCCGTTGAAAAAAAAATTCCGTCAAACACAGGTAGAGCTTCTGCGGTAAAGAATGACATTGTCTCCAACTAGAAACAACTTAAACTGTACGTTTCCAAGGCAAGAGCTGCACACACTTAGTTTTCGTGCTATTTTACTTTCCCTGTTCAATTTTCAATTGAACAGCAATTTTCCCATACATTTTTAATGGACAACTTATGCACCATACTATTAATACATATAAAGTAGCTATATACGTCCTTTCAGATTGTTACAGAATGGAATGCATTGGGTACATAAACACGGACGGACCAGGAATAAGCATTGCATAAGCTATACTATATAGTAACCCAATCTCTTTCTACAATAGTGCAAGGTCAATCTCTGCCGCACCCCTGTACTTAATTCAGTAACTATAAACTCACCTGTGCTTGGCTACCAGAGCTAGAGCACTATCGTTGACGTCTATGTGTGTGGGTTTCTACATAAACCAAACAAACACGGGTCGTACAGAACATTAGGCATAAGGAATTCAGTAATGAGCATGCTCGAAGAACTTACCAGGCGTGCAAGTTGATCTATTGACCATCTAAATGGTTTTCCTTTCTATAAAAAGAACAACAAAGATATGATTAAATTTGTATGACACCTATCCAACCATAATAATACTAAAAACCATGAACACACCAGTGACCCAAAAATACACCCTTTTCTAACCACCCCCCCCCCCCCCCCCCCCCCCCACACACACACACACATATCCCTGGTCAACTTCCCTGATGTGATAAAACATTGGCACCATATGTATCCGAAATAAATCTTTACAAGACCACATATGAGGCCATTGATTCAAAATGACAAATTGTGAAAAAAAAAACATATCGAATTCTGTGACAATTCTACCTTAACTGGAACTAATCAACACCAGCGTACCTCGGAGACGGGAGTAGACGATTTGAATATGGGACTAAATTTCGGGAAGTTTTGCCGTTCCTCGTTCGTAGCGGAGAAGGGATTGAAGCCCGCAGCCATACCTTCCGAAGTCAAAAAATAATTCAAACTTTCCCCCCAGTGAGTTTGAAAGAGCACGTGAGCTCTCGGCCGGCGGCGGGTAAGGGATTCATTTAATTTTTAGGCCACAGCGGAAGTAGCCACACCTCTCAAAAAAGAAAACTAAAAATTGTGGGTACATTTTAGAGAGTGGGCGGTCGTCGTGTGGAGTAAACCGTTTGTGCATTTTGCAAAGAGAGATAGTAGTGGTAGTTAGTGTTGCGTAGTGACAGCTCGTCGTGTGCGAGTAGTTTGGCTGGCTACTGGTAATACTGCGGTGATCTCGCGCTCTTGAGGACGCACTCGGTGGAACCGACTCTCAATTTCGTAAGTTGGTGACTACCCGCAGCCTGTTGTGTTCGAAAATTAGGTTCTGATTGCTAGTGAACTAACTTGAATAATAATTTACCAAGTGAATTGGTCACGCGTCTGACTTATACCAGCAGTTTGAATTCAAGAGTTATGGTAGCGTTATGGTAGCGTTATGGTAGCTGTTCCATTGATTTTAAGCAAACACAAATCACTGGTTGCAATGTAACTGCTTAATACAGCCAGACCTGCAATTTTGGGGGGTTGGGGTTGGGAGCATCCTGGGATACAAACCCTTTCCACACTTGGCACCTCTCTCACAAATAGAATTAGCTGGATGGAGGAGATTGTGGTGTGAGACATGTTGAAGGAGCTTACATGTGTGGCAGAGTCAATGAGGCTTGTGATGAAATGATGACAGAGATATTTGGAATTAATGGAAAAGGAAGGAATGAGTGCTGTAGCTATATAGATCACATTACACTGGTTTTATAGAGTATATCTTTACATTAGATAAAAGCTAAAAATGAAGAGGCACATAGGGTATGGATTTCATTGAATATTCTGTGGAAATTCTAAGTTATTTGTATCAAGTTAGTTACTGTCCAATTCATGCAGCTGCATTACACAGTCTATGAATAGGGGGACTGTCCATTCCTGCTGTTCAGAGTTCTGTCCAATAGAGCATGAATACACTTGTGGAACTATCAGTTAACATTATGTCAAACCCGTGAAACCAAGTGGTTGCTATGGTGGTGTGTCCTTAAAGTATTGTTATCTTTTACTTTTTTTTTTCTCTCTTTTCTAGGTAGGGACGAATTCAAATTTTCTGGTCATGATTAGTTACCCAGTCATTAGTCAGGCGGCAGTGTTCATTCTGCTGGCATTAGTACAGTCATCCAACAGTGCAGGTCAGTCATGTGTCATTTGTAGTGTGATTAATGGTAGGTGTGTGCTTGTATGTGTGTGAGAGTGAGACAAGATATTGATGGGCATTTCTTGGTTCAAGTTTATGCTATACATGTATACTTTATTGTGCACCCATATGTGAAGTATTGAAACACTAACACCACATAAACTTACAGGGCATGTTGTAATTCTAGGCAGCTTTTCACCCACAGTTTAAGCACCTTGACTTCTTTACACAATGGCAAGCGCCTAGCAACAAATAGCAACAACAATAGCATCACTGTGAGATGACATTTTACACAATCAGCTTTTTTTTTTTTAATGTGACCAATTTTATTTCAGGATGATGGAGATACTTGTGCTACCATATGAGTTGTTAGATAAAGGAAAATTAAAATATGTATGGTTATTTGTTAAAGAGCTTGCAGTCATTTCTCTTGGTTTTGTACATTCCTAGAATCTGCCTCAGTCTCTAGGGGCACAGCTGGGGCTATGTGGGAACCGCCACAAGCCAATCCCTCTTCTGGTTGCCAAGCAACACACCACTTATCTCTGCAGTTCAATGATTTTTTTCCCCCTTATTCGCTTGGAACACCCAAAGTTTAGTTCAGGGTAAAGTTCGGCATCTGCTGTGGCCAATAAGACAGAATAAGACTGTTCTTTATGAGAAATGATATTATGTAACTTTTCCCCATTTCTTGAAGTCAAATGTGTAGGTTACCAGGGCAACGATTAATCGGTAGGTGGTGCGACTGAGATCAGTACAAGGAACCAACATGTCACTTCACACATCTGTTGTCAGCATTTTTTGAAGATGATTGCATGCCAATGAGCTGGTTAGATTGCTACATATGGCTGGCAAGCTATCAGGATTGTGGAGAATTTCATTTTTCCTGGTCCCGTTTAAATTGATATCTCTCCTCCCAACCCTTTCCCACTTTGTGTATTTAAACTGTTCTGTACCAAGTAGTTATGCATTGGTGCCACCTGTACTGTACTAAAAGCTTTTTGTTTAAGATTGTGTTTTAACGACTTATCTTTTACAAGTACTTAGTTTCCTCTCCCGTCCCTTCAATATATTCTCTTGCAATATTGACTAGACTAAATCTCCTATAACTGGATCCATTCTTCTATAGTCACTCCCACCTCGCTGGTTACCAAATTATACTAATCAGGTTAACCTTTGGCCGCAAACACTTGGGGGGGATTAGCCATTGCCCTTAAAAATCCTGCACATGCACACGTACATACACACATACACACACACATACACAGGCATTCACACACATTTATATCATATGACATCTAAGAGATGGAGAACCATCTCAGTCGGCAACCTGGCGTAAATATTGACATTCCTTTTGGTGTTGGCATTTTATTATTATAAGACATAAAGTAATTTTCAAAGGAGAGGTCTTAGTGTTATAAATGGAAGTAACTGTTCTTCTGTTCTGCTGTGAAGCTGACTGACTGACAGACTGCGATATGATGAAAACTTGTATCTGACAACTGTGTGACAGTGTATCTTCTTGGGACTGTATATAGAATATGATTAAAGAGTAATTTGGTTTTGGTAGGTTGAAAATTTAGATATGTGAAATAATTCAAACAAACTGACAAACAAACACGTAGCTGCATCATTACAAAGAAAACAACAACAAATCATTGCATTGTTATTTTACGGATTGAAAGGATCTAGCCATCACGGAGTAGCAGTGTTAATTTAATTAGTGGTGGCTACAAAGCCTATTCTGCAAAAAAAAAATGTAGAATTGAGGATGTGTTTTTTTGAGTGTTTACGTTGCTTTCTATTTTTTGTCGTTGGTTTTGGAAAGGAACTCTTAAAATTCAGTTTCTGACATTAAAATTTTAGTTGGAGTTGGTAAGTTAGTTTTGTGAAGTTACTCTCTGTTTACTACCAGTGTAACTGGTTCTGTCTCAGTGTTGACAAAGGAACCTTCGGGAAAGGCTTTGGCCAGTGGGTTTACTCTGGTGGCTTAATAAAATTATTATTATTTTCATCATCGTCACCACCACCGCCATCATCATCATCATCATAGTCATCATCATTTACTTTCACTTTGGTGTGAGAGGGATTCTAACTTGTGGTTGTTTCTTTCCACACATGCGCACACACACACACACCCATGGTTACAGTTGACTGCAGTATTCATCTCAATTGTGATGACTGTTTGGTGGCAGATCCGTCGTGCATGTGGTGCAATGACTTGGTGAGTACGTATATGTGTTTTAGGTATTGACTATTGTATTCTAAAGCAATACAAAGTGAATGTAGTAAGTTGGTGGAGATAATTATCCAGTGAAGTAATTTAAGCGTACTGAGTAAAATGAGAAGACGGTCATCGTATTTTTAGCGATGGTAGAAGCCATAACTTTCATACCGGGCATTGTGTATGAGTGAGTCTGGGGGCCATTTAATATTAATTGCCAGCTATAAAAATTTGTAAAATTCCCCTCACCTTCCCCCTCCCTCCCCTAGCCTTCCCCCCCTCCCTCTAACTTCCCCTGAAACTCTCAAACAGTCAATTTGCCTTCCCTGTGATTTCATTTATACGGTCATGTTGGGGGCATGTTGACATGCTGTACAGAGAAATATTCCCAGCTGTCTTCCTCCCCTCCCTCAGGCATGCATGGGAGCAGAGTCGTTCATGCAGTTGAGTTAAACTATTTCTAACCTTATCGTATTAACACACTCATAGCAGGGAAGACAAATTAAAATTTTGTGCATGCGCCAGAGGGTTACAGTTCATTCTGTCTGCCATTTTATAGCATATTTTGAAAACTGGCAGTTTTACATATATTTTTTTTCAAGAAAAAGCAAGCTAGACCTTACATTGATGAACACTGTGTATGTGAGCCACTCCCCCTCCTACATTAAATCATGTGACAGTTTTCTCCTCCCATTGTTGCTGATTTTCGCCATGTGATAGTTCAATCATCACTCATCCTCTTCAGGAGGTGTGGCACTGGCTGTCATTATTTTCATTTTGAAGTCGTACCTTCGCATGTGGGATCGAATCTCTCTCAATCACTGTTACTGTATTGCTATGGTTTAGATACAAATCGAACTAAAAGCATGTGATTTGTTACATGATGATTATCTCACTTTTTTGCACCATCTTCTACCTCCTCCGTTCACCAGCCCCACCCCCACCTCCTAATATCTACGCTCACTAAGTCTTTTTTTTCTTCTTCTTCTACACTTTGTGTCCGTATTTACCACCCTTTACCACATCTCACTCTTCACACTTCAGAATGTACTGCGAGAGATGTCGCTGGACCCTAACAACACAGAGAGTGCCCGACTGTGTGGGAACCGGCAGAGGATGGCCACCCTGAGGTGCAACAGCACTGTGGACCCAGAGAGCACAGTCACACAGGTGAGTGGACGATGGAATGAGTTGTGGGCTGTATTGTGTTGTGTTGTGTTGTTTTCAAGCCCGGGAATAGAGAGCCCATGATGTGGTTACAATTATTGGGTATGTTAGATTGTAGTACTTTAGTTTAATAGCAATTTTTGTCAGTTCTGACAGCCAATAACTGTTTATAATATTAATGATTAGAACTGAGAAAATTTGCTATTATTTCAGCTGAGAATGACTGAATCATACATTTGTTTTGTTGTTATTTCTTTTTGTTTTTTTGTTTTTTTTAAGTACTATTTTGCATTTGAAAAAAAAAAAGAGAGTTGATTGGATTTTGCAGAGTGTTTTTGTTTGTTTTTCAATTCTATTCTGCGTTTGAAATAAAGTCAATTACATGGAAACATATTCTCTAAAGTGTGTCATTATAATAAATTATATATGATATTGCCTGTACCACTTGCAATCACTAGAAAGTGCTCCCGTTTAATTTACCGTCAGTTTTAGTTTTAGTAGTTACAAAAGCACCATGAGTCCAGTGTTAAGAGTTTATTGTGCTCGTGTGTGTTGGCAAGCCAGGTGAATGAGGTGACCATAAGGAGATTCTGGTGGGCCTCGGTCTTGCCAAGACATCTTTCATGCTGTTGCTAAAACAAATTAATACAATAATAGAACAATAGGCCAGCACGAGCCAATGTCCAAAGCCTATATGAAATAGTCCTGATTTGCTGCAATGACTTGAGAATCAATGGAGAGTACTAAAGGGCAGAGCTGAGTGGCTTTACTTGTAATTTTAGTTGTAGATTTTTAGTCATTCTGGGCTGCCTTTAATTTTCGCCCTCACCAAATACTGGTCTCTTCTTGGATATTATTTATTCACATAGAGATATTTGTTGGTTACTGGATAGAAATGATCGGTTATAGTTAGAGGCAAGATATCATAAGAATTTCAAATTCTTACATATTCAATTAGCTATTAACTGTGTTGTGGCCATAAGTCCATTACAAACGGTGCACGATGGAATGTGTGAGGCTGATATTGTTTGACAAGAAGTTGGGAGGCTGGGAATGTGTATGTATCTGTGTGTGGTAGTGTTATAAGTCTGTCTTGAAAGAGAAAGGTCTGGTCAATAGACAATGTATGCTGTTATGTTGTGAGGGTTACACACACACACACACACACACACACACACACACACACACACACACTTTTTATGTGCCCAGTATATGAAGTTATGATGTTGTTTGGTTTCCCTATTCATAGACGGCTTCTCCAGGGCAGAGTGTTTCTATATCAACAGCCACTGTTAGGCTACGCCCAGGTCAGTGTATGTATGTGTGTATGTATGTATGCATGTATGTATGTATGTATGTATATATGAATGTATGAGTGTATGTATGAATGTATGTATGTATGTGTGTGTGTATGTATGTGTGTATGTATGTATGAGTGTATGTATGTATGAGTGTATGAGTGTATGTATGTATGAGTGTATGTATGCATGTATGTATGAATGTATGTATGTATGAGTGTATGTATGTATGAATGTATGTATGTATGTGTGTATGTATGTATGAGTGTATGTATGTAGTGTGTGTATTATGTACACACAACTAGAATGTCTGTGGTTACAGCTGTTTTTTTTTTCCCTGTTATTTTTTTTGCTCTCAAACAGCCAATTCAGCAAAATTATTTTCTGTTGAAGTCATAAACAAGTAAAATGGTTATAACACTCGATCCTTTGAAACAGAAGTTAAAAGTACAAGTTTAGGTTAGAGTTAGTACTTGTTGATAGTTCAGTATAACTGGACTCATAATTACAGTCAGGTAGGCTTCTCTTTAGTAGTTTAACCTTGTAACCACTGCAGTATGACCTACACTTTCTCTTGACCTAGTCAGGTATGCTCTATTGACAACAAGAGGAAATAATAATGCATCTTAAAGACCTGCTGTACTGTAGGTTGAGGTTTCGTTTTTCTTTACTTTCTGTGTGAATTAGTGTCAATTTGCGATGTGCTAAAATGTGGTGAGCGTCATTATAAAATTAACAAAGCCTCAAAAAGTCCTGCGCTCGAGAACTGGGCTAGCTGTGGTTATATTCCGCCAATTACGCCTGATCTTAGCACTCTTTGCACTTAAACTTGGCGGGTTTCTAGCAGAGTTGCTGTAATCATCTGCCATATAAATGTAATACCGTTTGGCTTCCGTGTTGTCTCTGTCACGCCTGTTGTGTAGCATCTACCAGGAGAGCAAGTGTGCTGCCTAGCTACCTGCTACTCACGGTGTCAGTGACACATTTTATTTTATAATAGCACATTCTTTTGTGGGTAGAAGCCATGTTGTAGATTTCTCCATCTGCTGATGATGGAGTATTAGTGACCACAAACTGTTCCGTGGGAAGTCTGTCATTCTTGGAGGAGACCTAGAAGGAAGGGATGTATATTAATTGTCTTTCAGCAGAAATGATAGCCATTTAATTTATTTGGTGCTTATCGTACGCTGTCCAGAACAACTAACAAACAATAAAAATTTATATTTCATGTATTTGCATTTTCGCTCAACGATTTTTAACAATTAGTCTTTCCTGTTATTAAAAGAAATGGTGCAGCAAAATATTTTGGACATATACTGCATACAGTACTATAGACACTAATGCAATAAGTGTTAGCTTTACCCTCAGGGCTATCAATCTGAATACCTCAGTTTTCTCTTTACGTACATATGTTAATCCTATAGCCAAAAAGGACCACTTATTTCTGCTGTTAAGAAATCTTTTTATATTTTCGTCCAATAATTGTCACTCTCTGATACTGCCATTATTCATACTTTTGTTTCCATTGCTAAATGGCGTTGCCCAGGAATTTTGCCGTAGTATTGCCTAGTGAATGAGGAGCAGTGAGGTCACGGATATACCACCGTGATTATCAGATCATCATTTCGGTTTTCTACCGATTTCAAAATAATACCACACGTTTTTGTATTGATAGATGATTCCACTGTGGTAGTTGTGTATTACATATACAAAATATTCAGTTGATATTCTCAAAGAAATATCAAATTTATCAACGTATCATTAAATTCTGGTTATTACGGTGATATCATTAGTTAGGCTACTTTGCTGGTTATCCCTGTGTTATTACACTACTGCTATTTTGTGTTATTACACTACTGCTATTTTGTGTTATTTCACTACTGCTATTTTGTGTTATTTCACTACTGCTATTTTGTGTTATTTCGCTACTGCTATTTTGTGTTATTTCACGACTGCTATTTTGTATTATTTCACTAACTGCTATTTTGTGTTATTTCACTACTGCTATTTTGTGTTATTTCACTACTGCTATTTTGTGTTATTTCACTAACTGCTATTTTGGGTTATTTCACTAACTGCTATTTTGTGTTATTTCACTACTGCTATTATTATATATTTCTCCTCAGGCAAACCGGCAACAGTGAACATTGTCGTCTCCCCACCTCAGTCGGCAGCCGTGGACATGTACCTGTTGATGGACTTCACACAGACTATGAAAAGCTACTTTGAGTCTCTGAAGACCATAGCTCAAGACTTGGGTGAGTGAGGGAGGGAGGGAGGGAGGGAGGACCGGTCACAATGCTCTAGGAGGTTTGTTGTTGCTGCATATATTGGGGAGGCGGGGAGGGGGCGGGGCAGGGAGGGGCACTGAGTGTCCCTCAATGAACCTGCAGTTTATGTGTATGTAATTTATATACATGTAGATAGATAGATAGATAGATGGATAGATAGACAGACAGACAGACAGACAGACAGACAGACAGACAGGCAGACAGACAGACAGGCAGACAGACAGGCAGACAGACATTTTAATGTAACTGACAGCCATTTGGTAAAGATGCTGTAGTCTTGCAAAACCTTACTTACATCTTAACGTTCGATAAGCACATATTTTAGTGAGTGAGTGAAAGTTAACCTTTTGTAGTTATAAGGGAGATATACTTAGACTTTATCGGCAAGCTAAAGGTGAATCTGCTTTGAATTTAGTGTGCTGCTGAAGACTACACTTGGGGTTCAAGAACGAATGACCTATCTATTCATTTGTAGTTCACATGCACATAGTAAGCACTTTCTTCTATTGAATGTAGGTGGGTGGGCGGAACTATAATGTGCCAACATGTTATTGAGTATGGCTAGCTCGCTCGCCACTTGTGCATCAAGTAGCTGGTAGCCTGGGGATATAAGGTGGGAGGGAAGCATAGTAACTTGGTGAATTGACTAGAGCTTGTACTTCAGCTTATCATGATTTATTGTTATCTATATAATGATTTATCACTGGTTGGGCAATAGGAGTTAGCTCGAGTTACATTGAGTTACGCCAAGTTACTATAAGTTAATACAAGTTGCTATAAATCACAGACATGAGTTGCAATAAGTCTCCTAGGGGCACAGTGACATGCAACAGCTTATTGGAATCCATTGTGGTCAGTCAGCCACAGTAACTCACGGAGAGTCTTGCATTATTCTATTTATTTATTTCAGTGACGAGAATGCAAAATATTACAACGGAGTTCAGGATTGGGTTTGGCACCTTTGTTGACAAAGACGTACCTCCATTTGGCGATCCGACCTACATGTAAGGACTTGTATACCCACGTAGTGGATCACCTTAACAACAGGTTGTATAATAGCACTCATTTTCAGGAATATCTGTGTTGCTTTATTAGTATATAAAGTTGTGTAAGAGCCTAAAATTATGTTTAATGGCTTAGTTTCAATTTGTTATTATTATTTTTTATTTTGTTATTATTATTATTTTTATTTTTATTTTTTATTTTTTATTTTTTTGTTATTATTATTTATTTTATTATTATTATTATTATTTTTACAGATCCAATCCTTGCTTGTCAAATGGTCCAGATGGCAACTGTTCTTCAGCCTACAGTTTCCGACATGAGGTGTCACTGACTTCTAACGTAACTGCATTTCAAGCAGTTCTCGACAGGGTTAGGTTGTCTGGAGGACTGGACCCGGCAGAGGGCATCCTGGATGCTCTGCTGCAAACTGCAATCTGTGAGGTGTGTTTGTATGTGGTATGTGTGTGTGAGTGTGTGTGTGTGTGTGTGAGTGTGTGTGAGGGTGTGTGTGTGTGTGTGTGTGTGTGTGTGTGTGTAAGGGTGTGTGTGTGTGTGTGAGTGTGTGTTGTGTACATGTGCTTGTAAGTAGCTATTATCATAGTTTGTCTTATTGTTTTGTTGGTATGGCTTACCATTCATAATTAGATAATGATAGGATACCACCTTGCTAGTCACTAGACATGCTTGTTTGAAGTGAGTGTGTGTTTCTGTGGATGTAAGTATTTGTGTTTGTTTGTTAGGATATCATTGGTTGGAGACCCCAGGGGCAGAGTCAGAGAATCGTAGTAGCCATTACTGATGACGAGTATCACTACGCCTTGGACGCTAGGGTATGCTGCAACACATGCACACACATACACTGCACACACACACACACACACACACACACACACACACACACGTGCGCTAGGGTATCTTGCAGCACTCACTCCACTGAGTCACACTCGGGTGTATATATACATGTATGGATAAATATATGTGAGCGGGTCTGGGAAAAGGGACCTTATATAAGCAAGACATCCTAGATAGTTCATTCTTACTAAGCCTATGAAGCGTCCTCTTTAAAGACTCGCGTACCTTATGTAACGTGGGCTACCTGCAGTGACCTGCACTGAACCTGGTGAACGAGGCTTAACTGGACCTACACATACAAAAAGAAAACAACAAACAATATAATATAATAATGAAAGGAAATCTCGTGGGATGTCGCTTCTTACTTCTCTGTAGGCAGCGCTTCAGGGCTTCCTTTCTCCGCAAGAGATCCTCACTGAGGACGGGAGAGGCTGACAGCTTTGAGTTGGATTTCTTTGAGAATGTTCCACTAACAGAGTTATACGGTAGGACGTGGCGATGTGGAGTGCTGTGGGCGTCTTCCAAAGTGGGAGGGGCAGGTAGTGGAATTACTACAACAGACTATGCACAGCATACACATATGTAACACATGTTGCATGACTTAATGAATAAAACAAGTATGTAGCAAATAATGAAACAGCTCAAACAATATATGTGACCGTCTACCGGAAAACCGGGCACAACGCGGCGTGCGTAAATATCGAGAAAAGATCGATCGATTTCTTAAAAATGTATTGTTTCAAGCCGATGGAAGGGAACGGTTAGGTCTATTATAGTGGGAACGACTTAAGCTACGACGATAAAACTTGGAGAGCTCAATATCTGGACACCGACAACTCTGTAAGTGCAAAAAAATTTTTTTCGAAGGGTGCCGCGTTGTGCCCGGTTTTCCTGTAGACGGTCACATATATATAAAGAACACGACCACCAATTGATACATTTTTGTATACTGACATTTAGAAACAATGCCCGTAATAGCAGTATTGGTTACATATTGTAGTTCATTAGCTTCAGTACGAGCAATGGGGCGTCCAATTGGTTAACACTTATGTGTAATAACTAAATAAACAAAAAGGTAGTACACGTATTTTATGAAAACTAATCAGTTTTACACCAGCACACCACTAATTCATAAAAATTCACAACTGAGCTTGGAAAAAACAGTGCATAAGTAAGTGCCCCAGTGAGACAAGACAACACAAACAACAATGACAACACTTATTGCATTTAGCATACCATGTGAACTTCAGAACTGCTGGAGGAATGTGCAGTCGCCTCCACATCTTCACCGATGGGAGAGAGAGCAAGAGTCATTCTTCCCGGGGACATAATCATGGAGGAGTGGCCAGGAGCCAAGACCGGCGATGAACTTGCTAAGGAAATGTTTATATCTCCGTCTTGGAACTTTGGCGACGGAGAAGGTGACTGGAAGTGAGAAAGAAAATGTATTGTAGGAGACACAAATGACATATTTCATTACATACAGTAATGTGGAGCAGTTCACCACACAAATTGCTGAGCTAAATCTGCTTTCTTTCAATTCTGACTTCAGTTGATTATTTCTTCCTTTAGAATGATAACATAAGCCATAATGTATGCATACTTTCTGTTTGCTACATATTATTCTAGTAAGTAAAGAAAAAATGTAACCATCTTTGTTAAACAAATGTGTCTATACTCAAAACCTGTATTTATTGAAACAATTTACAGAGAGGTCATCAACACTTTTTAAATTTCAGGCGGAGCTTGTCACTTCTATGAAACAGACAAAAATTTGGGGGCCAATGTCTCCATAATGGTCACACTAGTTTACAGGGGCTTGGAAGAAGCGGTAAAGAGGACAAAACCATTTCCAGCAGGTAGAATGCATCCTCCCGCCTAAAGTTCCTGCTAGATACACAGAACCCTGATCACTCTACTATAACCGTGCCTGGCTGCAACAACTTGCCGTGCACTTCACTCCTGTAACCAGACACCGCTAACTAACATACCTGTCTTTCTGGTTGACCAAAGAGTTTCCGTCGTAGAGAATTTCCGAGGCTTGAGTCATCCTCCATGTCATTGTTCCATTCACAGGACTCATCCTTGTCGGGCGCAGGGGGATCATCCTGACAGGACATGGACGCCAACAGCTTCTCTAGGTCAAAGTTACTAGGAAACGTCAGAGTTGTCTGGGTGCCAGCTAAAAATGATGCAAGATTTCTTCATATACAATACTAGCCACCATAGCAAACAAAAACTACAGAAAGGAATTGCAGTAATGTTTAGGTAACTCATCTTCCATATTAATGTAACTCCTGAATTGATACTTTCAAAAAATTATTTTTTTCTTCAGTTATACACGTTTTTCTAAAAAAAAAGAATTTTTTTCCCTATTTTGGACAAAAACGATGGGAGTAACATCGTACCAAATAGGTAAAGGGTGAGTGGACGATGGAAACCGATCACTTTGGGTGGGTAGGGCTAAGTTGATATATCTGTAGTTCGTCTTGAAGATGATGTTTTACTCATCATTAAGACCTGAAGTATGAAAAAATACATATGGATAACTGAGTTATGACCAAATAAGCAAAACGCCCCAAATATGCCAAACCAAACCAAATATAATCAGCAAGATAGCAGAGAAAATTAATTTACTATTATTATTATTATTATTGTTGTTGTTGTTGTTATTAGGATTGGAGTCTGTCAACTTCAGCCAAATGATCCACTTGTGTTCCTCTCTGTGCTCCTCCAATATCTTAGTGGTGTCCAACACTCTGTGTGATGTGGCAAGGAAGGTCAAACTCATACCTTACTTAGATGATGTCACTTTCACATTTCGCAAACAATAAGTTTTTGAAACTTCTACATTACTTCTTTTTTATGAATGATTGGATTTTCAATTGTGAAGGAATGTAACACTATTTTAATATCAAAGTTGTTTGTTTTATTATTATAATAATATGATTATATATTGTTAATTAAGTGGTGAATATATACTGCAAATTTGTAATAAAATTATTATCTGTAAACTTAGGCTATGTAAATTTGATTGATTTGAATTGAGTACAAATTTCATGCCCATACATGTATGCATCAGAATTTATAGCAAGGGACAGTATAAAAATATAGTCATAATTGTATCTAGGTTTACCATGTAAATTAAACAACAACTTTATTAAAATGACATTTGCATAGTTGTTAAAATATTCTATTTCTAATACGACTTTGTGACAAATTTTAGACTTGGACTTTGAAGAAGCTTTATTCATACATACTGTGATAGATTACATGAGCACTCGGAAACCTTGTCAATTTTATATTAACAAGTATTTAGTGAATACAATAACAACTTATTTGATGTGAAACTGTGAATGTTAGCAATGTACATATTTAAACATTATGAAATACATTGTATTAGAATACTATTTCCTGTTGAATGATAAAGTATTCACTTTTAGTTATTTAGCTTTTCACTAATCCAACAATTTACCTCCACAAAATTTATGTAAGACAGAGAAATTGCAATCTTAAATTCCAATTGGATAGTTGCAACTAGAAAACAGCACTGCCCTTCAAAAACAGTAGCTACGTCTTACATACATTCACAGTGGTGGTAAACAAGCCCAACCCATTGCTCCATCACGCATCTCCACTCTAAATGCATTCATTTAAGAATCAGCAACTTATGAATTCATGTTAATGCTTTTCTGCACTCAGCAGTATTCTGAAAAATTATAATACTGCATCCCTCAACTGGAATCACTAACAACACTGATACTACATACATGGGTGGCAGAAGGAAGTTTTATTTGGTCAGGCAAATATGACCCGTCACTTGATTGACAATATATGTATGATATCTACAAGCAAAGGAGTAGTTACATAGGTTAGTTTAAAATTAAGTTTGTCAATGCAAATATACTTCTGAGATGAGATGAAACTTGACTGGCATACTCTCAAGCTGCCACTTCTTCAGATAGTCTGGCATAGCCAGACTATTCTTCAGCCAGACAATCACTCACTGCAGCCGTGGGAAGCTACACAAACCCAAAACTAACGATGATCAAAATTGAGGGTAACTGATACATTGTCAGAGTCAGCTTTTTACTCGTGTTGATGTGATCTAGTGGTCGTCAGTTGTCGACTGAAAACTAGAGTGATATATAATTGTAAAAAGTGTGTACATGTGTTCTTTATAAGTAATCACATTACCAGCTCAGTTGCCATCTCACCAAATGAGAAATTTTTTTTGGGGGAAAAGTGGGGAGGGGGGAACTTTTCCTATTATTATGTTATCAATTACCAGCTACATTTATTTAAAACCAGCAACTAAGTAATCACATTCCATACCATCTGTCCAGTTTAGCAAATGATTATCCAACAACTATTCATAGATAACAATGGAACCTCAGACACTGCAGCATGTAAACTACCTGTTGTCATATGTGGTGAAATACCCTTCCCCACATGCTCACTACAAGAACACCTTCAGGAACATATTAGATTATTAACTATAATTAGCCTACCTTGCCATTCACTATTCATGCATCTCACATCTCACCTTATTCACTCCCATTGCTATACTTCCCATGTACTCTAACTCAACCCCCTAGTATGCTCTCATCACACACAATTCCTGGTTGGTTTTTATATTGGCCAACTCAACTTGTAAAATTCAGTTTAGATTGTATAAGCATTATTTGACATCTTGTGAAATACCTACTCCTCTCTGCTTAGAATTAAAACTCTAGCTTGGGTCGAGGGTTTGAAGGAACTCAGTTTGATCGCTGAGAATCCTGTTGCACATTCCGAACTCTGGTGGCGGCGCTATTTTATTTCATCTCTACGTGTCTCACCACATCATACATGCAGCTATCTTCTGTGCCACTCTGAACGTACTACAAAAACCTTTGAATGTTTCCTTATAATGTCTAAAAGTAAAGTGGTTAGTGTTCTGATTAAATAATGGCAGCAACAAATCTTTCAGCTGTAAAAACTTGTCTATCAGTTATTACCCCCTTCCCCCAACATTTAGACTCATCTTTAAATCATCTTGTCGAAGATGTGATATTCTGAAATATTAGATGAAACCACGACTCTATTCTCAGTAGCTTTCAGAACACTCAGTAAGTTGCACGAAAGTTTAGGGACTCAAAGAGCACATACAAAGCATAATATTAGGTTTGGTGGTTGACTTGACCATGCCACATTAATGACATCTAGCTAGTCACCTAGAATTACTTCTAGAGTCTTCTCCAAATGCTTAATGCAGACAAGCTAACAACTAAGTGAACTGTAAAACAACAACAACAACAATAATAACATCACATTATGGAAATGTACAACACAAAAATGTGTCTAAAATAGTTCTAGGAACTGTCCAATCATCAACACACTTTCACTCTTAGCTACACTAGACTAGAAGATCTTTGAGTTCCCTCTCCTCATGCATAAGTCTTTCAGTAATCAATTTTGGGAACCTCAGAATTAGTTTTCAGAGCAGTAACAAAAACATTGTAGGACTTTGGTAAGCAGGTCAAAAGATAAATAACTCAATCCTCCAAGGATATAGGGCCACCAAACTCATCAAAAATTACAATCAACAACTTAATATGATCTTGAATGGAATTTATGAATTCAAGTTTGAGATAGTAAATTTTTTTATCATAGAGAAAACTTATTTGCCAACATTTCACATTTACACTAGTCTTGCAACTTCTTCCAGACTTCCACCGGGTTTTCAGGATTATCCTCAAGTAGATAAATGAGCATCATATCAACATGCCAAAGCTAGATCCTTTCAAGCAGCAAACCTTCCTCGATCTACTCCCTTGCCAGCAGGCTCAGTTTCTGCGCACCTCATGATACCCTACAGCCTGTCCTTTATTAAAGCCAAGTCACTTGTTCAAAGGAATAACGACTCTCTCTACTATCTTAATGACATGCTGGGCCCATAACCCAGAGGAGCAGATCTATTCAAATCATGTAAGATCAATCATTAATATTTTGAAATTTCATGAATTTTGACCTAAATATATTTGGGCCCCTCCCTGTTGCTAGCGCTAGATCCGTCCCTGTAACCTGTTAGGATTGTAGGAAATACAATAGAGTTAGCTACAACAACACTGAACTACACGATTACTACTGATTCACATAACTATAAGTTTCTGATTACAAATTACAAAAATCAGTTAATCATGTGATACAAGAAACAAAATTGTGATGACAAATATACCATATTAAAAAATTGAGTCAACAAGTTTATGAATAGTAATTGTATAAAGTATCTTTCTCTATTAATTCTGTGGTAAGGAAGTATGCAATCAAGTCCTTGACATTGCTTGTCACATGCAGCATGTGTGCACATGATAGAATTTCTGACCTTTCAAAATAACATAATTTGATGCATTCGAACAGTCAAGCTGGAGCATTTGTTGATATCCTAATTCATGAGATAATCTAACACAAAATATAAATATTGTATTCACTGTTTCTGTATTCAATCAGACTAGACAAACACATCTCCATTCTCAAAAATATCCTCCTCCCATTCTGTATTCAATTAGTCTAGACAAATATATCTCCAATCTCAATGTTCTGGTGTTTTTGACCACAATATTCACCAGATCCATTAGAATCTTACTTCTTTGCTCCACATATTGCTTTCTCTAAATACTACAGTACATTCTAACCTTGTATGTTTGTATGAGAGCTAAGCTGAGATGAAGCACCAAGGGTGTGAACCCTCAGCGTTACTATACACAAGCTAGCTATTACAAAGATCAACAAAAGAATAATTTATTTGGAGTAGTATCAATATGAATATGCCAATATGTATGTTCACACAAGTCAATATATAAAGCCTGAGCAAGTCGATATGTGACTCGTGCAATGAAACTGTAGATGTCAATCATAAGAGAAGCTTAACAAGCGACGCTCACCTCACCAGTAGTTTTAATGGGAAACTACAAGCACTCCAGTGAAGTGCTTGTTAAATTGCTTATGATCGTACAGCCTAAAAATAACTAGCTTTTACTGAAAAAATAAGTCAAAATGAATTCTGGCACATTAAAGGGACTTGAAATGTCCAGTGCAAATTTTGATGCTTATTTCAATCTTTGGGAGGCTGCCATATTTGAGATCCCTGTGGCAAGGAGTGACTGACTGACTGACTGACAGGCAAACTGAGTACTGTAACCCTCTTGCACATGCACACCGAGGGTTAATATTTAAATTCATTGAAGGGTTAATATTTAAATTCATTGAATACACCTAATTAAAGACCCTTACATACACATAATGAAGTAAGAGGTCTCACATATATCACTAAGGTAGGATCCAAAATATCTAAGAGTGATTGTTATTCTATAACCCTCAACAACAGTCTCACCTGTCCACTCTGTAGTTGAAGTCAATTTCCTTTTGGTAAATTTCTTTGATAAGATCCAGTGCAGTTATGTTCATATTATAGCCACAATAGAGACAAGGAGATGCTTCAAGAAATAACACAAAAACATCACATCATACATAAACCTGATTGCTTGAATCACAGAAAGGTGTGGTTATTAAGAAGAGGTGCAGTCAATTAAGATAGGGTGTGGTCATTAATCCTACCTGGTATGTGAAATTTACCCAGTTTGGAGCTGCTCTGGTTGCATCATTTCCAATACAACTACAACACATACATACAGAATAGAATGAAGTGTTTTCCAAAGAAAAAACAAAAACAACAAAATAAAAACAAAGTTAAAATACGTGTCCTTCAAAAATAAAGTCATCATTTTGCAAGCCAACAACAACAACAACAACAACAAAAGTAGTAGACTATAAATACATGCTTACTAGTGAGTTTGCTGTCAATGGTTGCAGTCATACATGATTGAGGTGTGGTCAGGTTAAATTGCTGCTGTACACCCTGGACACTGGTGTCCAACTGAGGGTCACATGATCTAACCAGAAAACTCTCTCCTCTTCTAATTGGCTGATAAGGTGAGGGTGGAGTTTAGATCAAATGTGGGTGGAGTTTAGATGAGTAAAAGCTCAGATAAGTTGAGGTGGAGATTTCCATTAGATGTGGGTGGAGTTTATATCAAATGTGGGTGGGGCTTAAATACTTAAAAGGTCAGATGAAATGTACGCAAGAGTTGAGGTGGAGATTTCCATTAGATGTGGGTGAAGTTTAGATCAATAATGTGAGTAGAGTTTAAATAAGTAAATGTAGAAATGTAGCTAAGTAGAATTGAATTGGAGATTTCAATAAGATGTGGGTGAAATTTATATTTAATGTGGGTGGAGTTTAGATTTAATGTGGGTGGAGTTTAGATATAAACTGGGTGGAGTCTAAACTAGTAAAAGTGTAGATGAAATGTATGTAGACTTGAGGTGGAGACTTCAATAAGATGTGGGTGGATTTTAGATATAATAAGGGTGGAGTTTAAAAAGGTATAAGCTCAAATGAAATGTACGAAGTCAATAAAATATGGGTGGAGTCAAGATATAATGTGGGAGGAGTTTAGATAAAGTGCAGAGCACTTGAAATGTTTTAGTAGTATTACAGAGATACTAATTTTGGTAGAGCAATGCCGTGTATGATAAGGTCTACAAAATCATTGTTGTAATTCAGTTGTAGTAGACGATCGCAACTATCACAATGTTCAGATGTCTTGTCCAGAACAAGTACATGGTCAGCACCAATGCCTCTTATCTCCAATATTAACAAACTCTTATGTTGCTATCCTCCTAATAGAAGTGCTATCTCATCCACACTAATACTGTTAAAAGTAAGGCTTAGTCTCTTTAGGTACATACAATGCTTCATTATATCAAGTATAGCAGGAATGCAATCTTGTATGACACCATTAGCACCCAAGTATAATTCCTGCAGTTTAGTACAATATTGAAGTCCCTCGGACAGATGTTCTACTCCGAGAAAACTATTTTCATTATCACCAATAGTTAGTGTCACCAGTTGTGTGAACTTCTTCAGTCCAACACTCAGACATGCCATACCATCATCACCTAATTCATTCTCATCAAGATACAGTATTTGTAAAGAATCTCCAGACATGAGATCTACTAGGACAGTTACACTTTCTGAACCGAGATTACAATTTGTCAATTCCAGGCATTGCAGCTGTTGGTTGCAACTAATCACCTGGCTCAATGATGCCACACCCTCTGAGGTGACACCATTATAGCCTAGTTGTAATTCTAGTAAACCAGTGTGGTCCTTCAGTCCCTCTGCTATCGCCATAACTCCTCTATCACCAATGAAATTACCTAAGAGATTCAAACAACATAGACTCTTACAATGGACTAGCATTTTACTCAGAATTTGTGCTCCATCTGAACCAAGTTTATTACCTACAAAGTTTAGAGTGCGTAAGTTTACCCAAAACTCAGTATTACTGCACAATAGACCAATTTCTTTAGATCCAACATAAAAATCATATAAGTCTAGAGAGTGTAGTTTAGTGAAGCACTTGACAACTTCTAATAAAATACTAGAATGATAACAACCATGACGTAAAGTCAAACTATGTAATGACTTAAATGTTTTCAAACTGTCACTAATAAGTTGTGTACCAGTAGAACTAATATTTCCCAATTTAATCTTTATATAATGAAGATGAGGCAAACATTTTAAGATGCTGCAAAGAGGTGGTACAGTATCATCACCAATATCTGTACACTTTATTCCTCTAACTGTCTTTGCATTCTCTTGTTCAGCCACTAGTTGGTTAATGTTGGAAATGTTAGTTTTAGACAGTCTCAATGCTGGTAAATCCCCACAGTGTAAAGCTCTCCTCAGAGAATCAATGTCTGCCTTGCAAACACTGTCCATTGAGGAAGTAAACACCTTATTTTTTATATTAGTCCCAGTCCTGCGCTCTAAGACTCTCTCAATACCTTCTTCTGTAGTATGCACTTTATCAATGCACAGATCCAAGCCAGGTAGACTCTCTGTAGCTCTAGCTATAGCTACTATATCTACTCGACTATTTCCCTGCAAGTCTAGTCTTCTCAAACTGCTACAATGGATTAGTGCATCTGCTAGTGCTGTGGCTCCCAAGTCACCAATAGAGTTACACTGAAGAGATACCTCCTGTACTACACTACATCTTGCTAGGCAGCATGCTAGTGCAATAGCTCCAGAGTCACTTATTCTGTTACAATCAAGAACAAGCTTTTCCAAGACAGAACTGTTCAACGTGCTAGCCAATATCTCTGTTTCCTCATCACCAATACAACAGTTAACAAGAACTACTTCAGTACAGCAAGACAGCCTCTCATGATAGAGAGACAGATTTGCCACAGAGTTGTACATGTGTAGCCATGACAGTTCATTGTCCTCCATGATCTGGCTGCCAAAGGCATAGCTCAATATCTTCCTCCATACTACATGGTTGATAGCATAACCTGCATGCACTTTATAAAATATTTGTTGTATTTTGTTACTCCTAAACTTTAATAGATTTAAGACTCTTTCAGTATGAGAGCAAGGTGGTATTAGTGGTAAAGAAATCCTCAAGACCTTGAGTTGAGGCAATGTTAATCCACTAGTAAGACATTTTATTCCAGACTTAGTAAGTGATGTGCGATGTAAATCCAGCTCTTCCAAGAAAGGTAAGTGACATAATAAACTGTTGATGGATACAAACAACTCATCATTGACAGTTTCTCCATACGCTAACCTTAACGTTTTGATAGACTGAAGTCTGCCACTGGTAGCCATTGAAGCAAACGACTCAACTCCGTCATTATCCCAAGTTCTACCAACCCTCACCTCAGTAACTGGCTTGGTACAATTAGAGAGGACATATCCTTGAGCAATAGAGCTAACAATGTCACCCCCAACAGTAAAGACATTATCTTGTTGTGCAACACTATCACACAACTGTACATGCTGGGATTCAAAGGCACATTGAAGGTGAAAAGAAGAAAAATCTTTTAATAATGATCTTTTACAGATTAGGTTGGCAAATTTGATGCCTTTAAAAAGCTGAGTTAACCCACAGTAAAACTTGCAAACATTCCTCAAACTGTTATCTATAATAAGAATCTCATCTTCTATCTGAGCTTCACGAATGTAAAAAGCTGCTAAGAATTCTTGAAAGGTAAGGTGATGAAAAGTGTACAAATCTTCGCTGCCGTAATATTCACAGGTACGTTCTATCGTTAACAGACCAAAATCTAGATTGCTGGAGACAGAAATCTGGGCATTGCTTTTCTTTACTACTTGCTGAGAGTTAAGGATCATGTCATATGCTAATTTGCATATTGAAATGAACAATGTCTTCTCCTCCCCACTCAGTTCCATTAGAGACTTAATCTGTGACAGACCTTTACTTCTATTTGCCTCGTGTCGTAATATAGTAGCTATTGTAAACTGCTCATAGATTTGTGTTTCTGTTTGAGGAATGTTGGCTTCTAATTCACTGAACAAGAAACATATCATGGCTGCATGAACTGGTAGGTAACACATGTGAAGAACATTGGGATGCTGTTCTAGGTACTCCTCCATTTTAACTACCATATCAGAATTATGGAAGGGATAGGATCTTACATAGCTGTAGATTTGATCCTTACGAAACCCTATAACTTCAATGCGTGTTTTACATCGCTGTTTTAATTCATTTGTAGCTACAGGGCGTGATGCTACTATAACCATAGAATCTGGAAGAAGTGTCCTAGTATTGAGCAAGTCATCAATTACTAAGTTTTTCTTTTTCTCTATAGGATACTCATCTAGTCCATCTAGAATGAAGCACGCTCCTTTTCCTCTACATTCATCAAGCTTTTGCTCAATATTTTTACCAAGAACCTTTCCATAAAAAATCTGGAGTAAGCCTAGCAAACTCTTATCTTTCCCACTTTCATTTACTAATCTCAGAGTCACTAGGAACACCATTCTTGCCCCTTGCAAGATTTTCTTCCCCTCCATCCAATCTCTAGTTATCTTGTGGACTAGAGTTGTTTTGCCACAACCTGGACGGCCTTCTACTAAGAGCAAACCACCTTCTTTGTACTCTTTAAACACTTTCTCGTACTCTGCTACTTCCTTGCTCCCTAGAATGTCGTCCATGTCTCCACGAACTGTATAATAGTCACAGTTGTTCTTACCCCTTTCCTGCTTTTTGATAAGAGCTAGATTAATAAATTCAGAATTGCCTGTGGGCGGCCACGAATCTTTAGCTGATTTTCTTTCACTATTAGAATAGAGTTTTAGCAGCTCTCTCTTTTCTGGAGGATAAACGACACTCAGACTTATCTCGTCACTGCATTCAGTCTCATCACTTCGACTAACTCTACAAGAATACTTCCCTTCTGAACCCTTGCTAGCTTTATCAATATAAAGTATGTTACTACACACACCAAATAAATCAGCCCTATCCAGTAAAGGTTTGCCATCTTTACTCCATTGGTAAGATTCACACCCACTGCTACTGACTTGCACTTCTAGAAGTGTGGACTTGCCCTCAGCTACTTCAATATTGTAAGCCTGATCTAATATTTCAAGTTCAAAACTTGAGGTATTTGGTAAAGCATGTTCAGACTCACAAGTTGGCATTTCTAGTCTGTGTGCAAGCACTTTCTGCTTTACTATGTCGCCAGCTAATGCATCTTTCAATCTATTGAAAGTGGCAGGCTCAGCTCCCTCATAGTCTCCCTGTACATATGTTCTGAGAAGACTTTCTAGCCTTAGAACATTTTTTTCACTATTACGCTTGCAATCGTCACGTTTGTATTCAGGAATGTCAAGTGCAATACCTATTTCCTCCCACAAGTGACTGCACAACACAAGACTTTTCACCAAATAAGGGACGTCTTTGGTTACTAATTTAATGTCAATCTTTTTTCCCTGACTGGATGTGCGTTCCTGAGCCACACCCCTGTTCATAGCATCACACTCATCTTTTACTTTTCCTCCCAGTCTACTCAAAACTCCAACTAGCCTTTTAAACAATTTGCCATCTTCCCTAACTCTTTCTAAAACATGCTGCAGTAAGTACCTGACCTTAACCTCTGGTTCCAGATGGTCTGGGTCCGGGTCCAGCGAAGAAAACTTGCTGCCGAAGTCTTGAGAAAGAACGTTATTATTCAGTAGCTTACGAAATAAGTGGGAAAGATCCGAGGTAGAAGTTAGCAAAGACTCCAGTTCTTTCTGGTGCTGAAGCAACACCCACCATTGAGTTGAAGAAGTTGACATACCCACACTCCACGTCCGCCCGAGACGAGTGAAGAAGAGGAATAAAAAGAGGGGCACTAAAATCACCCGGCCGGTAGGAACTTTTGCGATCGAGCGTCACATAAAAAAAACGAGTAACTTTTTCAATCAATGATGACAGGAAACAGTTCCTCAAATTGACCACGCCCACAACAGGGAGGAGTCTTGCTTCTTGCAAAGCCCTTATATTGTGCTTCTTCTGGGGATTTCGTTTGCCTCCTTCAAATATCTATTGTCACAAATTACTTCACTTTTTCATTGCTAGCTCAAAGCTTCCCCTCCTCCCCCAAACAATTTTTTCAATGGTTACACTACGTACAGTAGTGTACTGCTGGGGGTGTTTTGCTGTGTCCTAGTGTACAGTTTCACTGTGGATTATATCAGTGTTATTTTGGTTTAGAGATTCCAAACATTAAAAAAAAAGTATCTTGAAGCCCTAGTTTTAAAATGTGTAAATAAAAAAGGAACAAGTTCAGTAGCCTGTGCTGCCTAGCACTGCTACACAGTTCCCTCACTGGACAGCAACTGACAGAGGCTGGATCAGAAACTCTGTTGATCTATAACTAAACAAATTGGATTTAATTAACTGTGAATATTTTTCACACCTAGTAGGTGAAATTAAAACTTTAAGCCAAAATCTACGAAGTTTATTGGTTTCCAGCATTTCCTATAGCCTAGAGTCATGGTACAAGTCGGTTGCACCACCCACTCCTCAGTCAGTACGGGATTTACACTATCCTCAGTCATTTAATTAACAATTGCTAGTCATCTTGAGACAGCTATCCCACAACAAAACTAAAGCATAGCAATCTTATTTTTTTCTTCATTTAAAATGCTTAAAAATATATTTTTAAACTAATTTAAGGCAATGAGAATAAAAAAGGAGAAAATAAATCAGTAGTGATGCAACTCCTTCAGCCTGACTTTCATTCTCTTATGGCGAGGACTCAAGAGTGAATGAGACAGATCTGATGGGTACAGGGATTGCCAAGAGTTCTTTACAAACGGTTCTCCTTTGTTTAGTACTGGAGATGATGCAGAACAAGTGGGTTTATTGTAGTAGCCCAGAGATGGTGAAAACAGTCCGACTGAAGGGGAGCTGGGGGGAAAGAAGCCACCACCAGGAGAACTTCGTGCCAGTTGTTCTAAGGTAGTGCTGCAATGAAGAGGAAGGTTCATAGGTTCTACTATATCACTAAAATTGTTATATATTTTATAAAAGAAAAAAAAGAAAAAAAAAAGATAAATTTTAGGTAACTATTCAACCATATAGTAGATACATTTGACAACCATGAGGATGAGCTAGCAAGACGGATCTGAAATACGTACATCCAAATATGCCTACAAGGTCTAAATTCCCAATATAAGCATAGCCTTGGGTAGAGTCTGAGAAATTACAATCCCCCCACCCTCCCAACAGACGTGTAAAAATATTTTTTTTCTATATTTGACGTTAAACTATGAGAAAAATGAATTTCAAAATATAAGCAAGACATCCTAGATAGTTAATTCTTACTAAGCCTATGAAGCGTCCTCCTTAAAGCCTCACGTACCTTATGTAACGTGGGCTACCCGCAGTGACCTGCACTGAACCTGGTGAACGAGGCTTAACTGGACCTACACATACAAAAAGAAAACAACAAACAATATAATATAATAATGAAAGGAAATCTCGTGGGATGTCGCTTCTTACTTCTCTGTAGGCAGCGCTTCAGGGCTTCCTTTCTCCGCAAGAGATCCTCACTGAGGACGGGAGAGGCTGACAGCTTTGAGTTGGATCTCTTTGAGAATGTTCCACTAACAGAGTTATATGGTAGGACGTGGCGATGTGGAGTGCTGTGGGCGTCTTCCAAAGTGGGAGGGGCAGGTGGTGGAATTACTACAACAGACTATGCACAGCATACACATATGTAACACTTGTTGCATGACTTAACGAATTAAACAAGTATGTAGCAAATAATGAAACAGCTCAAACAAAATATATATAAAGAACACGGTCACCAATTGATACATTTTTGTATACTGACATTTAGAAACAATGCCCGTTATAGTAGTATTGGTTACATACTGTAGTTCGTTAGCTTCCGTACGAGCAATGGGCGTCCAATTGGTTAACACTTCTGTGTAATAATTAAATAAACAAAAAGGTAGTACACGTATTTTATGAAAACTAATCAATTTCACACCAACACACCACTAAATCATAAAAATTCACAACTGAGCTTGGAAAAAACAGTGCATAAGTAAGTGCCCCAGTGAGACAAGACAACACAAACAACAATGACAACACTTATTGCATTTGTATTATCTCCTACTATCTTCTTTGGTTTCTAGTGCAGCGTACCATGTGAACTTCAGAACTGCTGGAGGAATGTGCAGTCGCCTCCACATCTTCACCGATGGGAGAGAGAGCAAGAGTCATTCTGCCCGGGGACATGATCATGGAGGAGTGGCCAGGACCCAAGACCGGCGATGAACTTGCTAAGGACATGTTTATATCTCCGTCTCGGAACTTTGGCGACAGAGAAGGTGACTGGAAGTGAGAAAGAAAATGTATTGTAGGAGACACAAATGACATATTTCATTACATACACAGTAATGTGGAGCAGTACACCACACAAATTGCTGAGCTAAATCTGCTTTCTTTCAATTCTGACTTCAGTTGATTATTTCTTCCCTTTAGAATGATAACATAAGCCAAAATGTATGCATACTTTCTGTTTGCTACATATTATTCTAGTAAGTAAAGATAAAATGTAACCATCTATACTCAAAATCTGATAAAATGTAACCATCTATACTCAAAATCTGTATTTGGCGAGCGAGCGAGACACTTACAGGGGTAACACAATTGAAAATCGGAGATGTTTGTTTGTTTGGACATACGTATGTAATTTTGTACTTTGACCCTCGCATTTTTGTGTTAGTTATGCGGTCGACCCCATCCCAAATTGCACTAAACACAATCCTCTGGTTTATCGATCAGTACCCGTATCACCCTAGAAATTGAATTGTTTACCGTTTTGAATTATTTTGCAGGTGCAGTTAAAACGTGAAAACTTAAGGGACTTCCATTTCTATTTGAGTTAGTGGCGGTGGTAAGTCAATGCACTCTTTGTCATGGTTATAAGCCGTGCGCAACAGTATTTACTTGAAAATACATTGTCCACTAGACTACCGCGAAGGTAAGTCTGTGTAGGTGCATGTCCAGTTGTGTCAAAGCATTGTGTGTTACAACCACTACTTAGCTAAAGAATCACAGAACCCTGATCACTCTACTATAACCTCGCCTGGCTGCAACAACTTGCCATGCACTTCACTCCTGTAACCAGACACCACTAACTAACATACCTGTCTTTCTGGTTAACCAAAGAGTTTCCGTCGTAGAGAATTTCCGAGGCTTGAGTCATCCTCCATGTCATTGTTCCATTCACAGGACTCATCCTTGTCGGGCGCAGGGGGTTCCTGACAGGACATGGATGCCAACAGCTTCTCTAGGTCAAAGTTACTAGGAAACGTCAGAGTTGTCTGGGTGCCAGCTAATAATAATGCAAGATTTCTTCATATGCAATACTAGCCACCAGCAAACAATAACTAAATTGCAGTAATGTTTAAGTAACTACATTACTGGAAGTTTCTTACCGTCAGCTGTTTGCCCGTCTCTGATTTGAGAATCCACCAAATCTTCTTCACTGATAACTGCAGAGTTTTATCAATAAATATAAGGTGTGCTTTAACAGAGTAATGGAAGCAAACAAACTCTTTACCCAACTGTTGCCCACGTTACTATTACAGGAATTATCTCTGGTACCCATTTAAAAGTAAAGATTTAAAAAAAAATTGCCCAAGTGTAGCCGTCTGTGCATGCAAGGCTAGGAATTAATAAACTAAAGTTCAAGTGTTTAGCTCTGCCTAAAACTAGCTTGCTATTCAAGGTCTGAAAATCATTAAAAAATGGTCGACAAGTTCATTTACTCTCTTCATTTATTTTCGAGATGAATTGACATATAAGTTGCACATGCGAAATAATCTACGTATTTACAACCTTGATGAAAGTGTCTTGCTCACTAATAATAACAATAAAAATTAATAATAATATAATAATAATAAAATTAATATAATAATAAATAAAAATATTAAGTGAGCTTTTCATACAACAACTAACAATTATTTCACAATGAACACTTACAAGTATTGGGGTTGGGAGGTACAAAGGACACATGCTTGGGTTGTCTTGCTGGAAGAGCTTTCTTAGTGAGACCAGAGGCAGGCCAGGGTGAAGGGAGGGCAGTTCGCATGAAGTAATCGTCCAGCTCACTCTGCTTGGCAGCGTCATTGTCTGGGCTACACAATGCATGGCATTATAGTGGACTAATAAAAACACCAGTTACCAACAGAACCTTCACAGTTTATACAGAAGCATTGATAAAACCCCTGATGGTATCTAAACTACAGTATATAAACAGTAACCCCATTGTGCCACTAGGAATAGTTGCAAGGCACATACCTGGTAACATGACCTAGTTCAGAGCTGCTGGAGTTCTGATATATGAGTGGAGATGTGCCACGCTATCGTTTGATAGTAACCAAAAGCAAAACTGAACTACTGCAATATCACATGATAGTCTAGCTGGTCATATCAACTCTCCAATTTCTTAGCAACATCAAAATGTAACAAAATACCTGAATTACCTTCTAGACCCGGCTGGTTTAAATCAACGCTGAGAAACAATTAAGATGAAACTAAATCACAAGAGCAAGAAACCAAAGTTTTTTTAATCAAGAAAAATGCATTTGACACTACCAATTTAACATCAACTAGCCTCTAGACGATCTTTCAATAACCATGTATCAGAATTGTGTGTGGTCAAAAGTTAATGTTTAGAAGTGATATTATTAATCCACTATTACTACTACTACTACTACTACTACTACTACTATCTATAACCCAACCTTCTCTCTGATACAGCTAGCGGAATATATATTATGACACATTGTGATAATGAGAACCTGAATAGAAGTGAGACAATTCTAACCATGCAGATTCTTTGCCAACTGTACAAGACCCGGAAATGAGTGTTCATACGCAAGTCAATATATAAAGCCTGAACAAGTCGATATGTGACTCGTGCAATGAAACTGTAGATGTTAACGCTATTTTCATAAGAGAAGCTTAACATACAAGCGACACTCACCTCACCAGTAATGTCAGTGGGAAACTCCAAGCACTCCGGCAAACTGCTGAGAATAAGATAATGCAAAACTACTGCGGGCAGCGAAGACATAATTTGCTCATGTGAGTACGGCGTGACTATAGGGGGCATGATCAACAATTGCTTATGATCGTACAGCCTAAAAATAACTAGCTTTTACTGAAAGAATAAGTCAAAATGAATTCTGGCATTGGGAGGCTGCCATCTTCGAGATTTGTGTGACAATGACTGACTGACTGTCAGACAGACAGACAAACCGAGTACTGTAACCCTCTTGCACATGCACACTGATGGTTAATAATTAAATTCATTGAATAAACCTAATTAAAAGACCGCACCTTACATACACATAATGAAGTGAGAGGTCTTACATATATCACGAAGGTAGGATCCAAAAATATCTAAGAGTGATTGTTATTCTGTAACCCTCAACCACAGTCTCACCTGTCCACTCTGTAGTTGAAGTCAATATCCTTTTGGTAAATTTCTTTGATAAGATCCAGTGCAGTTATGTTCATATTATAGCCATAATAGAGACAAGGAGATGCTTCAAGAAATAACACAAAATATCACATCATACATAAACCTGATTGCTTGAATCACAGAAAGGTGTGGTTATTAAGAAGAGGTGCAGTCAATTAAGATAGGTGTGGTCATCCTACCTGGTATGTGAAATTGCCCTGAATCGTTTCCAATACAACTGCAACTATACATACAGAATAGAATGATAGTTGCAAAAGAAAAACAAACAAACAAACAAAAATAAAGTTAAAATACAATGTGCCCTTAAAAAAACAACAACAACAACAACTCAATCTTGTTCTTGAACAATGTTTGTAATAATAAGCATAACTTTAGTTCGATCATTTTGCAAGCCAACAACAACAACAACAGTAGCAGACTATAAATACATGCTTACTAATGAGTTTGCTGTCAATGGTTGCAGTCATTCTTGTTTGAGGTGTGGTCAGGTTAAATTGCTGCTGTACACCCTGGACACTGGTGTCCAACTGAGGGTCACATGATCTAACAAGAAGACTCTCTCCTCTTCTAATAAGTTATGAAGAACACAAAGTGAAATATTATGTATTGTATATAACTTATATAAAACTTACTATTTAAACAGAGGTAGAGCTCATGTGACATGCAAGTGAAGTAGAGGTGAAGATTTAGCTGATAAGGTGAGGGTGGAGTTTAGATCAAATGTGGGTGG
>WLWD01000168.1_pt1 | contig 48121 bp, 29 predicted proteins | sample 6712731 | NCBI WGS metagenome assembly WLWD01 (sample SAMN12718690, study PRJNA576275) | sponge metagenome | isolation source: marine sponge | host: Mycale hentscheli | place: New Zealand: South Island, Marlborough, Capsize Point | collected 2014-11-01 | reverse complement strand
GGGGGAGGGGGGGGGGGTGGAGGAGGGGGAGGGAGGAGTGTTTCTGGCAGCTAGTGAACCAGGGTGCTGCTAGCTACTTCTTTCAGAAGCTGTCAGTGGCAGTTCAGCTAGGGAATCCACAGCTGTTTTGGGTTGTGCCAACTCAAAAAAAAAAATTATATATATATATATATAATAATAATAATAATAATAACAATAATAATAATAAAAATATTTTTTTCTATGATGTGTGAACATTGAATTGTATAAGCATTGAAGTGGCATAGGAAGGTAGAGAGAGGAGGGAAGTGGGAGCAGTGGCTTATCTAGAGAGCATTTTCAAGGTGTAATCTTTATGTTTTTTTGTATTATATATGTACAAATTATTGCAACCATGCCCACTTTTGGCAAATGCTTTTCTGACAATTTATGAGTTTGTATACAAGTCTCGAAGCTTGAGAAAAAGAAAAATATGTTAAAATAAGTGAATCAAAAATATTTTTGATTCATATAATATTATTCTCTTACATGCCTAAATAAGACAGATTTAATTTCCATAAATTAGAGGGGGGGGGGGGTCTTGAGCTTCTATTATACAGCAATTTAATTTGGGGCATTATAGAAGTGATTCCTCACATGAACACATTCAAACACATGCCCTTAATTAAACCACCCCACCCCCCCCCCCCCCACCCCCCCCCCCCCCCCCCCCCCCCCCCCCCCCCCACACACACACACACATACACACATACATCCTGAAACATCTTCCTCCACCACTGTTGTATTGGGTAATTTTTCCTATCTAGTGGCTAAAAATTGTGAGTAACAGCTTAGGTACACATAAATGTAGTTACAAACAATATACTACACAGAATGGAAGTGCTTGATGAGCTTAGGGAACCCCAAAGCCTTCTGAATGGTTAGTTGTAATACTCAAGAGCACCACCATTGTATTCAATTGTGTAAATGTATGCAGCCAAGTATAGTTTTGCTTTGTATTGTACATTGTTTTAAAACATGGTGAATAAACTTTTACAATCTAATTTCCGCAGCAGCAGGTTACTTTATAATCATTGCAATAGTTGAATACTAGAGTGAAATATTGCTTAGTAAGAAGATAGCTGTTTATTAATTTATATATTTATATATTTATTTATCGATTGATTGGTTGATTGATCGATTGATTATTTATGGATTGATTATATTTTTTGTACTTGAATTGCTAGCTACTTTATGTTTCTGCCATCACTATGAACACTGTGTACTCATTATAGTAAAATATCTTATAATTACAATCCTGAGATTTATCACTCTGTAATGAGAATTTGGTATTAGGTGAAGTATGTTCTTCAAATCTCACATAACCAAAGTTATTAATATGAAGATAGCTGCAGGAATTATAGATGGCTCAATAGTTAACCATTACCCTTTCTTACACTAATTCTATGAGTAAATGTAGGCACAGAATAATTGAAACAAGTAACTTTACAAATACATGATAAATGCGGAAATAAGTGGCTCATGCAAGCATGCAGCCAAGTAGTATATATGATTACAGAATTGTATCACATGACTTTAATGACTCTGAGAATTCTACGACTGATATAGCACCGAGCTACTATAACTACAAATTTCAACTAAAATAAAAGCCAAAATAATTGCTGTATTTGCGTCTGAATGCAGCATTCAGCGTACAAGAGGTCTCTGAGAAAGATACTTATTAAATTAGTCTACAGCAAACATTTGATCATTCCTCAGAGTGTCTTCTCTCTTTCTCAACTTGTAGCATTTCAGAGAAATAAATTGAATGCTTACCAGGACAACAGTCAAACAGAGTACTGCAGTAAATAGCCACATCAGACAGTTTCTTTGGGAGGACTTCATTGAAGGCTGTATTAATCGCATCAACCCATCAGATATAAATGCTGTAATTGCACCTACACTATAGAACAAGCCTACGAGGATCCCCTTCATGGAGTAAGGAGACTGAGCACATAATAATTCCAAGTTACTTGAGAGCAGAATGTATATTGCAGCTCCAAGAAACGGCTGGAGTGAAGCAAGCCACTTGTAATCTACTTTTGTGTCTTCATTATAGTATTCATACAGAATACAAGTGGAGTTTTGCACATCTGTGTCCATAAATACAGCTGTCATTTCAAAGGCAAGTACACCAGACTCATACAGTACAAGTAAGACTGCACCTATTATAAGTTTGTGTTTTATCTTCAGTTTTGCTGTACAATGACATTGCATCAAGAGAGGATAAAGAAAGAGTTCAAAGGTTGGAATCATGAATACTATCAATGTAGGAGCTAAATAACGCAATAAAGTTTGTAAGAAACAATGAAGGAAGTATTTGGTACGAGAAGTTTCAACACAGGTTTGAATAATAAACTCTTCTGAGAAAAATCCATTAAAATCGTGAAATGAAGAGTATAAAACATAGACTATTCCAATGTACAGTGAAGAAACCAGTATTACCATCACTAATCGAAAGAATGTCTTGACATCTTCCACCTGTTCAGTAGTAAAAGGTCCTCCATATTTATTTTTCCCCAAATCTATTCTAGAGTAAGGTATGTCCTCCCAATAGGTAAAAGCACTCCTCATTTGAGGATATTTGTGTGTTGCAGCATATTTTAGGACTTGATAAATAAGTTTGAAGGGGTTATGGGTAGGTGGCTCCTTGATGAGAGATTTATTGAACAAACAATCAGTGACAAGTACAAAAGTACCCAGTAGAGGAAGAATATAGAATGAAATAGGGCTATTATACTCTAGACATGTGCAGGCCTGTAGTAAGGGGAAAACTGCTAAAGCAACACAGAAAGTCCAGACATACCAGCTAATATAAGAAGTTATTTCTGAAGAGGAAGCATCAGTTAGCTGGTCAATTCCAAATTGAAATGTATTTGTCCACATACCAGCCATTCCTACAGCTGTGAGGGTTGAAACTACATTTTCAATGTAGTTCAAAGGTTGTAGAAACAACTCAACATATTGCTGAAGAAGTAGCGCTATATTGTAAAGGACAATCAAAAGCCACACAAGCCGCAAGCTGTAATGGATGACAGTGTATCTCCAGATCAGTACATCAGAGAGACAGCCAGCTATAGGGAACCACAGCGAAATCAGGATAACATATGGCCTGCTACTTATATTTAAAAATATGGGACTAGTTACTATAGCAAATGCGAAGAGTGTCCAAATTAGTACAAGTAGAGCTTTCCAATTGCGAAAGAATCGAACTTGCAGCAATAATAACTTCATCTTGTACTAAAAATTGGCAAAACTTTGGGCTTTACCGAAGTTATTGGCTGATTTAGATTAATTAGCAGGCCGATTCAGCTTGGGAACACCTCAGTCAAGACTCATTGTGGAATGAAGTGTGATTCTTAGTACCTTTTGTTTTGAAAACAGAAATATTTTCAGTATTATTTTAGGGCATCACAAAAGTTAGTTTTTACTCATTCATAGCATACCAGATGTCATATATATAATATACATATTGGATAGTTTCCTTCGAATATTCAATATTTTCCTATATTGGATGCTCCAATGCACCCATGTGTATAGTCTGGACTACTGAATTTTTAGATATAATGGTTAAAGTTGACCCATAAAGTTTTGTTTGGCAAAAATATCCAAGGCATAATAAACAATTTATTACACTCATTGTACAATATGGGGAAGACATTTCACTCTCACGCTTGTACTTCAACTCACCTTTGGCATGTGAAAATACTTCACATACTCGTAAAATATCTCCAAAATATTGTTTGCATGCTCATGAATTATCTCCCCATATTGTATGCTGTCACAACAACACCACTATCACTCTCACTTGGCAACTGCACTTTAAGTCTCAGCTGTATACTGTTACTGCGTAAATATTCCCACTCCCATAATTGCTAGGCAACAAGTCATTTTGTAAAGGTGATATACAGCTGCTATTATACACAGTGCATATCTAGTGTGTGATGTGAAGTCTTTCACACTTACTCCCGGCTCGACTGGTGAGTGTTGCACATTTTCACACCTGAGTCACTCTTAATATTATTTTTATAAAAGACAATATTAAAGAATATACCGATCTTATACATATATATATATTATACATTTTCTTCACACACATGCTAACAATGTCGCTAATGTCAATGGCCTTTGTTTATTTGTTTTGCTGACATCCACAGACAGCATGGGGTCTTCGTGACCTGTACTTACTGAAGTAATTCACAGCAAACATTTGATCGTTCCTTAGTATATCGTCTCTCTTTCTCAGCTTGTAACATTTCAGAGTGACAAATTGAATGCATATCAGTATAGTTGTCATACTAAGTACTGCAATGTACAGCCATACCACACATTTTTTCCTAATGACTTGATCGATGCCTGCAAAACATGGATGAGCTCGGTAAAAAAGGATAATGATGATCCATTAGCAGTCAAAAAAATGCCGACAAGAAGCCCCTTCATGGAATAAGGTGACTGCGCACAAACAAGTTCCAAGAAACTTGATCCAAGAATATAGACAGCCATTCCCAGCACAGGTTAAAATAATACAAGCCACTTGTAATCCAATTTTATATCTTCAATTTGATTCTCGTAAAACATACAGGTGAAGTTTTGTTTGTGTGTGTTTATGGATACACTGGCCATTTCGAATGAAACCAAAAGAACTTCGTAAGCTATAAGCAGAAAAGTTCCAAAAATTATCTTATGCTTTATTCTGAAGTTCTGTAAAATTCTTTGAAATCACAAAACCAAAAATACATCAAAAATATGATACCAGCATAAGGAATAGCAGCTAAAATAACACCACTTAGTCGAAAGAAAGTCTTGACATCCTCCACTTGTTCTGTAGTGAAGGGTCCTCCATATTTGTTTTTCCAAGGTCTAGCCTGGATATTGGTTTCTCTTCCCAGTATGTGAAAGCACTCCTGAGGCGTAGGTGCTTTTTCTTTACAGCATACTTCAGAACTCGATAGATAAGTTTGTGGGAAACAACAGTCACTGAAAGCCAAAGGCTGGATTCGCAAGCTATTATTGTATGTAATACTCTTTGTTTAGTTTTGTAGTTATCTTGTATGATGTATATGTGTGTGTGTGTTGGTAGTTTGGAGATAACTAAGACAAAATCTAAATATTGCTAGATATTATTCAAGTGTACTAATTCTTTATAGGTATGCAAAATAGAATGCAAACCGCTTTAAGAAGAGGAGTAAGTCCACCTATAGTATCAGAAGACTGCCCCCATCAATTCATTCACTGGATGATTTGCACATTTTTATGACATTATAACCATGTGATAATACACAGTTTTACTTGCATAGCTAATGGCTTCATACTGTACTAATTATGTATGGCAATTACCTTATACATAAATGTGGAATGAGAAATTGTAGAAAACAATTTTAAAAAATAGCTCTGCCAGACATGCAAGATGCTGCTGAACTTGCAAAATCTACAAGCACATTCAGAATTAAAAGGAAAGGTGCATCATCCATTGTATAAACCTCTATCATAATCAAAACTCATCTCCATCAGGTAAGTATTAGTAGACTAGCAAAGCAATAGCCCTTTTATCATGTGATTGAGGATCACAAGATCCACCAAGAAAATGTAGACGTCTTAGTTTTGTTTCACATTTAGATTCCATAGGACATCACACAGCCCCCATTTAGCCCAACTAGGCGAGTACCTTTACCTAAGGCCAACTCAGTGGTCTGACCTGGTAAAACTACCCACTTTTTATGTCATTTATGACTCGTTATGACACAATAACTACTCCTAAAGCTTCTCTTCTTTCTCATACCGGCTACATCATACCACCTTCCATCACCTACCAGCCAATGTTGAATATGTTTGGCAGCTACATCACACCATTTAAAGGGAACAGGCAAGAGTTGCAGGCAGATCTACAAAGAATTGTAAAGAATTAAGCTCTACACAAACAGATGACACCATAAAACAATAAAAACAATAACTTTAATAGAGATATAGATTTGAAGCTTCCTGGATGCTGACTGTCTATATGCTGTTTGTGGAGCCCAGTTAAAATAATCTCAGTATTAGAAGCCACATGCCATGTTTTATCCAGTAAGATTGTCGCCTTCTTTCTCAATCCATAAATGATCGTGTTCCATTAATGCATCACTTTGTGCTGATTCATCCATCTTGTTTATTTCTTCTGTCTTTGGTTCTTTCAACTGAGCTTCTTTGATTTGCTCAGATTTTTTCCTTTGCTTGGATTTACAGTTTCTTTAGCTGTTTTGATCCCTGATGCTTTCATTGCTTTTGTTTGCTTAGCTTCTATTTTCTTCTCTTTGTCTTCTTTGCATTCCTTGTTAGTGTTTTGCTACTTTCATTTGTAGCATTCCTAGGCCTGTTGACCATTTCTTCACTGCAAATCAGAAATGCATTGTTGGCTCCCATAATTCTTGGTAGTATATCCTGTCCATGTGGTACTGAAAAAAGACACTTTCCATACCTTCCTTGTGACTCCTGTCTCACTGTTTCTTGTCCATACAACATCTCCTGCCTCACTTCCCTTTCAAATGTCCACACTACTTTGTTCAATTTCATTTTTGCTCCTTTTTACATTCACGTCCTCATTTTCCCTCATACTCTGTTCTGGTCTCACACTCTCTTCCTTCAAAATCTTATCTTTCCTCACATCCTTCATGCCTTCTCTTCTCCCAAGTATTTCTCTTCCTTTTCACCATTCCCTTGCTTCTCTCCCTCCATTTGTTTCTCTTCCCACACATTTTTCTCTTTCTCTTGCCTCTCATTTATCAGTTCTGTACCTTCATTCTTATCCATGATGTTTATTTTTTGTCCCTAAGACTTTCATATTTCATGGTATCCCTCAAGTCTACTTCATCGTCCATGTCTCTCAAAGTATTCTCTTCCCTCATGTCCTCCATTTTCCTCACATCTTGTTCAAGTGTCACCATAGTAAACTAATCTTCATTGTCTGATGGAGTAATTTGACTCTTATCAAGTCTGTCAGCTTTCTCTGACCTTTAGACTTCCATTTCCACCTGAACAGATAGCTCCTCCACATGTGTCATTGCATAGCATTCCTGGAATGTTTTCTGAGGAAAACTATCCTGAGGAGGCAAGAAAATAAATACTCTGAAGCAGAATGCACTAAGACACGTAGAAAATTACACCGACATTTTAGCAGTGAAAATTATTCATTATTTGCTTGCTTTTGCTCATAATTTTATCCTCTCGAATAGGAGTTATTTTAGCTCCTCCAGGCTACATTACATGCATACATACAACATGTTATAAAATAGGTGAATAAATAATTAATACCTCGACATCTTCCGTGTCGTCATTAAGCTGCAACCTCTTGAAAACTGAGAATAAACACAATACACTAAATAACCATTACATAAGTAAAGGATGCAAACTGTATTGATAGCTATTTACAACATGATACAACTACAAACCTCTCCCTTGGAGAATGCTGAAGTTTGTTTGTTTTTCTCAGCAGAAAAGAAGTTGAGATCAGACAATACTACTTCAGCCTAAAGGTCATCGTCTTCACTGTCCCAGTCATCATTGTATTTATCATGAGTATTTCAAGAATATTTTAGACTCTTCCCAACTATCAAGCTTGGGATAATAGGAACACTTGGGCTCCTTAGCCTAATGAAATCATATTACAAGATGAATACTTATCTCTAATAATTTTATTCTCTTGATTACATTGATAAATATTCTCTTGATTACATTGGTAAATATTCAACTTACTCAAATTAAACTTTTAGAAGAGCTGGAATATACGCTAACAATACATATTAGCTTGAACAACTTCGACAGAGCCTATTATCTACAAACCACAAACCACAAATCGTGCGAGGAAACGCGGCGGACGCCAGGATAGCGAACGCTGGCGTTCATTAGGGCATGCGTACTTGTCATAATTGGCGAGCGAGCGAAGCGAGCGAGACGATATATGTAATCGAGCGAGCGAAGCTAGCGAGATACTATTAGGGGTGGATAATGCAAACTCGAGTATATGTCATATGTATGTGTATGGATGGTACGTATGCCCTTTAAACGCTCGCGCAGTGCCCTTTTTTCCCCCGGCTTTTTAGGCTTGACCCCACTTTCTTCTGATACTACAGCTTTAAGCAAGTCTTACTTGAAACTTGGGCTCCAAATTGTGAGATAATACCAGCGAAACGCTTGCTTTTCAAGTCACAAAAAGTTACTGCGAAGGGTTACTGTGGCATTGAAACCCTTTACCAAACGTATTTTGAAAAACCTCTGGGACTGCTAAATGGCGCTGGTTGATTGTCAAGTTGGTAGCCAGAGTGGATCAATATTAAAACAGGAAGCCACCATTACTTGGGAGAAGCTGGGGTAAGTAAGTAGTTCCATATTTGTTAGTTAAAATTGTTTTTTGTTTTTTTGTAGAATGGCTTAAATTGGATACTACAGAAGTTATCACTATTCCTGAAATTGAGGTAAGAGAGTAATTCTGTATTCGTGTGGTAATATTAATGGCAAACTACTATTTATTTATTGTGTGAACTAAGCTACAGTATATTATGTAACAATAGCAAAAAAAAAAATTCAAATGTTTTTGACTGAATTATTATGTAACAATACATGGGTGTAGAAAGCAATTTTAAAGTGGCCGATCAAGGGGTCACATTTGCCACACCTACAATATTGGGCATGGTTTAAATGGACTTAATAAAAAAAAAGACTTAATTGGTAAAATGATGTAAAATTGATGAATGCATGATAAATACTAATCAATCATACCCATTAGCTAATTATACCTTGTCAAGGCAGAACATTCTCCAAAACAAGGGAGGCAGAACCCAGGTGACACTAGTGGTGAATAGTTTTGTGTAACCTAACTAGGCAGGCTCACTGATATTTGTGCTCAAGTACACCACTAGTGTATATATGTGTGGGGACGTACATGTCATTTTATACTTAGTGATCCTTGCGTATTTTTGTGCTAGCTCGGTGTTCGACCCCGTCCCAAACTTCACTAAACAGAATCCTCCCGTTTCGCGATATTACCCGTATCATCCCAGAAATTGAATTGCTTTAGTGGCTGCGGTAAGTTAGTGCGCTATTGGTCGTATTTATAATCCCTATGCATACAGTATTGAAAGTCCACTAGACTAACTACAAAGGTAAGTCTTGTGTAGGTATGGCCAGTTGTGTGAAAGTGTTCTGTGTTTACAGCTACTACTTAAAATATCACAAAGTATTTTTGTTGCTTTTTTTTTTTTCAATTCAAACAGTTACGGGGAATGGTTTCTATTGCATTGAATCCCCTTTAATGGTATATGCGTAATTTAAAAACTAGCCTTTTTTTTTTTTTCAACAAGAGAGCTTTGACCTTATTAACCCCTGAGGAACACTTTGACAAGAAGAGATTTGGATTTAATTATAGCATACTTGTGTGATAATAAGAAAATACGTCATTAAAGACAAACACAACAACTACAACAGAAATGTATAGGTAACTAATATTCTGTATTATAGTGGTTTGCTGGAAAACTTGTAGGAATAGCTAATAGTTTGTGTTTCTACTTTATAAGTTGTTGCACAAATTCTCCTCCTGTAAACTGGAGTTGGAGTAGTAATCTTCTGCATATTGATAAATATTACAAATGTCATCACGCCTACGATATTTATATTTACGAGAAGATATTGTGAAAATTATCAAACATGAAATTCCAATTAATATATTTACAGTGTAGTAGACAAATTGGCAATTAAGGTGTGAAGAGTTTTGCACACTGAAGTGTGAGAAGAAATAATATGAAATGACCACTGAGAATAGAAGAAATACTGACTTAATAGAGTAAAATATCCCAAACACAATTCCCTTCATGTGTTGAGGAGTCTGACAAGATATGAATTCCAGCACTGATATCTTTATGAGCATAGTATAGAGACCATACAGAATCTGCACTATAATTGGAGTAACAACTACTGGTATATGAACCAAATGTTTATTAAAAGTTATACTGTGATTCCATTTGAAGCACTTATCCCTATTGGGGAATAAAGGAGAGTATCCTATTATATTGACAATGAAACAAGTGATAAATATACTTATTATCACGATTATGCTGAGCCCCATTCTTTTAAACATTCCTATAGTGACGCTGTTAAATATTGGTTTGACTATAAAATGAAGAAAAGGAAGACTGAGAATTACTACAAGTGGAGCAAGATTATCGAATTTTTTTAATGTCCCTGAGGAAATATCATGTTTATCAACATGTCCTCTGATATAAAACGCTAACATAATATTTATATTGAAGTCAAGTAAAAATACCGGACCTAGTGTTGCCAACACTAACAATATATTTAACAACACTTTAACATCTTCAACTTGCTCTGTTGTAAATGGTCCTCCATATCTCTGCTTCCCATAATCTATTCTAGAGGGAATTTCTTCATCACAGTAGGTAAATGCACTTCTCTTTATTGGCTTCTTGTGCTTTACAGTAAACTTAATCACACAGTACAGGAGTTTGTAAGGATTTATTTTTAATCTTTCATCATGAAACAAATCCTTTAATTTGTCTATAATAAATAGTATCCCAATCAAAAATATTGATGAGAAACTCATAAATATTTCTAGTGTCATAACAGTGGAGGTATGGGCCAGGATATTATGGAGTGAAAACACAAATGAAGAGCTGCAAACAATGTTGGTGAGCAAGTAAGTCACTGCATGTGACCAGACGTACATATGAATAAAACAGACAGATTTCTCTGTAGGCATGTCTCGAAGCTGATCTGTTCCAAACTGAATAATATTGGCTTGAAAGAATACACGACCTAAGAAAGCTCCAAATAACAATGTGACTAGGCCAAGTCTAAAAATGTCTATTTCTGTTGCATTTAGAAGAATCAACATTACCAAGACTCCAAGTGTACAAGCCACTATTAAATAAGTACTGAACTTCAACACTCGCAGTCTCCCATATGCTACATCTGCTATAAGTCCAGCAAGTGGAGAGAGGATTGAGAACCCTGCTTCCACAGATATCATCCATAGAACTGCCGTGCCATATGAATGCCTCATTACTTCTGAAGGCTTTAAGTATAAAAAATATATGATGTTGTTTCCAAATTGCCACAACAATATTATTGTAATAGTTTTAGTATAAGTGTTAAGGTTACCAAATTTGCTCCTCAAATTTCTAGCCAACATTAGTATACAGTTTGTCATAGCTAATGTGCTTAACTTATTAGCCGATTCTTTTCAATTATGTCACAACCATACAGTGAGTCCAGCTTATATAGCCACATGCTGTGTGTAAATGTTTGTGATAATACTTAAATAACTATAAATATTGGGAAATATATTTAGCTATTGCCCTTCAAATTATCCATTGCAGCGGTACATTAATTGTTCCTGTGAATGTAATAAGGCTAGAAGCTGCTGTTTACTTTAAATATTGCACACTCACAATGTAGTTAATGAGCTAGACAAGCTTATTGAACTAAAATAAGGTTAGCTCACTACTTGACAAGTGTGTCATTAGCTAATAAAATATTGCTAGATTATTCTCAAAACATTTACTGACATGATATCTAATAGAATTTCAAGGTAGCTAGCTATTGCATTGTCTAGCAAAACTTTTTGAGGAAAATAGTTCATTGTAGTAGTTGTAGCAACCAACCAGGCCAAACTTTTTCAATTTTGGCTACACTCCTGGGGTGTACCCTGCTCAACAGGGTTAGAGCAGCTGCTAAAATGTCAGCTGGGGGTGTGGGTAGCCCCTACATACAACCAACTACACTGTGAGTTACCCTTCCTCTAGTACTAACTACAGTAATGAAGATATCTAGTGTGGAATAAACTACTTATTACACTTGTCAGAGTGATATGGCAAGATATTTCACTCAGGCTTTATTTTCACTCGCCTCTGGCTCCTGAATATAAATTAGCATGCTCATGAAATATTTTGCCATATCACACTCTGACTCATGTAATAAGTACTATACTGAATCTCATTGCTCCACATCACTCACATTGAGCTACCAAACTTATGTATCTCACACCAACTCTTAGATTGCAATGAAAGATTTTTAAAAAAATGGTTGTACTCTATAATAATATATCTATTAGCTATGGCTCAAGCTATGTGTTCAAGTGACACGTACCTAGAAAAATAGTTACAAAGTTATATATATACTGCTGTTTACATGTATATAGTACATTTAACATATTTTAGATATTTGCTGTTTTATCTTACTATGTAGTGGTGTTTCCTTGTGTATAGTTTCAAGACTAACATTTGCACAATGATACTTATAAACACTGGAGTTGCTTGAAAGCTAATTTTGAACAACACTTAAACGGAAATGTGAGGGAAATCCATTCATGGCATAGAAAAAAAAATCTGAACTATCTTTTCAGACAGTCTTTATCACACACCTCAGTACCCAAAATAAATTATTCTAAACAAGTTCATGCATATAACTACATCAATAATGAAATGATTACAAGGTATATATTTCCAAATTGCCAATGAATTATACATGTATACAAACACCTGTTTCATACATTATTTAGAACTTTAAATGTCGCCCATATGATCCTCATGCAACTACACACTCCACCATATTTAAAAGCTCTATAATTTTATATTAGCCAATTGATTTGCAAGTATGTGCTGGCAAGTAGATAAAAGCCTTGTGATTTTGTTTCTGGCCTTAAAGCAGCAATGACCCCACTACTACCTCTCCCCCACCCCCACCCCCCACTCTCCCCCTCCCCACTACCCATGTGATGCTTCTCTGTAGCCAAACATTATCCTTCACTGCTCATGCTCAATGGTTGATAGTAGTTGTCTTGTCTGTTTGTCTGTCTATCACGCTCTGATTTGTGGAGATGACTGACAATAACTGTGACTTAGGTATGAATTTAGTTGAAATAATACCTTTTATTGTGCTCCTTTTGGGCATAATACTAAGTACGAGGCAAATCTGAGTGTTGAGGGCTAAACAGGACTAGCTAGCTAACCAAGTACTGAATAAATAGTCAAATAATGTCAACATGAGTTTGATAGTGTGTCTGGAAGCTAGGAAAACTTTTTACATAGCAATAACTAATGAAACCTGAATATGTATGGGAATCAACATGAAGGAGGAATGCAACCAAAATACATATAATTTGTCTTGATAGTCTTTGGAGGTAATTTATTAGAAATGCTGTGGCTGAGGGATCTTGATGAAGTTCAACACTCTTCTTCTCCAGTAAACTTTTTTTATGTATTCTAGTCTAACACAGCTAAACCCTTTACCAACTGTTTTGTGGCTGTGGGGAAAATGTCTGGTCAAATGTAACAGAGGCACAACTGTGCTCTCTGTCACAATATGTGAGTTCAGAGGCAGGTGAAACAGGGATCAGGAACAAGGGGAGGGCCGGGGGCAGGGGAGAAAGCAAACTGCACCCTCCCCGATTATTAGTGGGAGCACTGTAAAAATTATAGCGTGAAAACCCACCAAATTCACACCAACCTGGTGGTGTGAATGCCGACCACCTATGCATAGTGTGTCCTTCACACTTTCTTCCTAGTGTGAAATTCACACTCAATGGAATAGCATGGACCCTTTACCAAACATTGATTATATTCATATGCAGGCAAAAACCAATGCTATTATCATTGTAATCTACCCTATAAATGTTTTGTACACTGGTGTGCTAGATAAGAGAGTTGACAGTCGTCTGGTTAATGAGATCTGGGATTAGCTACACCAATCTCTTTTTGGAAAAAAAATGTTGATATGTGTTACTAGAATCAATGTAACTTAAAATATTTCAGCATTAATGTTAAGTATGAGTTCATAGTTATTGTGGTGAGAATTCACACTAAATTTGGATGTGTACTTCACACCCAAATGATGAGGTGTGCGCATCACACCATATTTTGGTGTGACTATTGTTACAAGTGATTCACGCTTAATTTGGTGTGAACTACTACCCTCCCCCCCCCCCCCCCCACCTGAGTGGTGAGTAGAGAGATGTTGGTGATGGCATCAATCTAGCTAGCATGGAAGGGCAAGTGGTAGAGAGATGTTGGTGATGGGATTCTAGCTAGCATGGAGGGACTAGTGGTGAGCAGAGAGATGTTAATGATGGCATTCTAGCTAGCATGGAGGGACTGTGGGAATACCCACAGGGAGAATATCAGCAGGCGTGCCAAAGATGAACATTAACACTACATCACACTTAGTATAGAACTTCTAGAACATTCTTTAACATGTGTTGGTGACTGGGCATGAGCAGTTATGTTTTTCCTTTTATGTTTCACTGGTGGGTGGCAGACCTATAAAATCTGATGGTCGGCCTCCCCCAAAGTGAGTCAGTCTTTGGTTTCTGTACATACTTACCCTTGTCACATACTTATAGCCAAAATACTTTTAACATAACTTCCTTGAGCGACCTCAGGGCTAGTTAAGGGTAAAGGAGCAAGCTTGGGGTGACAGCAGGATAGTTTCGATTACAGCTACCAGAATAGACTTACTCTGGTGGCAGCGATACCTGGATCTGGGACGACACCTGGCATCCAACCCTTACCTGGCGGGAGTTACGAACATTCATCAAGAAATTCCCCCACAACTGGCGGCAGCGGTGGTCCTTTTGTGAACTGAGACGACCCTACGCTTACCATCGAGATCTGGAATACAGCTGAAAAGATTGGATATTACTTTGTGTGGTATTATTGAAGCGATTGGGTTTGTTTGTGGCACAATTGATTGGACTATTATTTGTTAGTGACGTTGCAGCATTGTGAGGACTGTATATTTAAACTCTGAATTTATATCATTTGTCTCATTTGTTTGCTGGTTTATTGGTTTGTGGTGTATATTTATTGTATATTGGACTTTGAGATTTGTATCACTTGTTGCAGTTTGTTTTACTGGTTTCATTTGTTTACTGGTTTCATTTGTTTACTGGTTTCATTGTTTACTGACTTCATTTGTTTACTGGTTTCATTTGTTTACTGGTTTCATTTGTTTGCTGTGTTTACTTTGTACAGGTTCCTGACACCTTCAGATTTGCTAAGCAGGAACAGGTTGCCCTATGCCCCCCAAGTCCAAGCCGACAAAGCGACCACAGGATAGCTACTCCCTCCGTTCCATGGACGACCACGAGAGTGCCAGTGGGTTTGATGCTCCTAGTGACTCTTCCGAAGACACTATCACTGTCAGGTCTGAACCCATTGCTAGACCCAGTGGTTCTTCCGAAGAAGCAATTGCAGGACCCAGTAGTTCTCCTACAGCCGAGTCTGTGCCTGGTATGCCAGAAGTGTCCATCACAAGTGTTATGAACATGATGGCGCAGCTGCTACATAGATCTCAACAGGAGAGGAGTGAAGACAAGGAGCGCATGGCTAGGCTGGAGCAGAAGCGTGATTCGGAGAAATTGATAGACAAGATACCTCCAATGTTCGAGTCTTCTGATGTTGAACTATATTTACAGAGTCTGGAAAATGAGTTGATACAGGCCAACATTCCGCGTGGGCGTTGGAAGTCATTGTTGACCCCTAGATTGACACCCACACTGAAGGAGCAGATCGGCGATCTACAGGGGAATCTGGAGAGCACATATGAAGACATCAAGGCCAGACTACTGGACAGAGCTGGACTCACTCCATTACAAGCAGGTCAACAGCTCTTTAACATGCGCCCAAGAGATGTAAAGGACATGTCTTCATCCCAGCTCATCCAGAAGGTGGATAGGCTACTCTACAGAACAATGAGGGGAGCAGATACCCTTCAAGACGCTGTAGATAAGCTCTGCTTTGCCCGCATTAGATCTCTAATGTCCGTAGAAGGTCAGCAACAAGTCGACAGCTGGAGGATCAGCAGCAAAGATGATTTGCGAGCTGCACTCCTTTCTTGGGAGACCACCCGTGGTTCGATTGCCAGGGATGAACAACCGAGGTGGAGCCAGCAGCAGGGATACACGACTGGAAGGATAATTTGCTTTAAGTGCCAGAAGCCAGGGCACCGAGCAGTTGACTGCAGATCATCATTTACTGCTACCAATCAGCAGCCAGGTGGCAACTATCAACCAAGGTGTTTTGCATGTGGTGTCGTGGGTCACAAGAGTCCTGATTGTCCGAGCCGTCACAGTCCCACTAGCAAACCAATGGAAGATAGCGACAAAAACAATAATGTTCAGAAAGAGACTTTCAAGCAAGCTGAAGTTAATGTTGTGAATCGTGAAACGACTAATACGTTGACGGCCATTCTCTATGACCAGACTTTGCCTCTACTCTTGGATACAGGAGCTCAAATGTCTGTCATTCCAGAGGAGATGGTACCTGCTTCTGCAAAGACTGGGAGAAAGGTACAACTTAAGGGTTACAATGGTAAAATAGACGAGGCAGAGGTGGCTTGTGTTTCATTGTGTGTAGGTAAGAGGGTGTGGAAGGGTGAGGTGGCGTTAGTGAAGGGGTCAGATTTAGACGGGAAAGGAATTTTGGCAATCAACTTAAAAGATAATATGGCATGGGAAATTATGAGTGAGTACAGAGAAGATGTGAAAGCTGTAAATGCTGTAGAGACTAGACAGCAGAGAATAGTGAATGAGAGAGAAGAGAGGGAGGACAATGAGTGTGTTGAAAGAGAACAAGCTGGCAGTACAGTGGTGAACTTGCATGAAGGTAGTAGAGGTGAGGAGTGTGTAGCAAGTGAGGAAGTCGAGATAGATTCGGAAGATGAGTTGAACTTGGCAGATGTAGAGGGAGAAGAAGACATACCTTCGGAAGTGGGAGATGAGGTAGATGAGTTGAAATTGACGTGTGTAAAGGAGGGTGGTGATAGGGATGTATTGATCAAGGAAGTTAATGAAGATGTCACTTTAAAATCTCTGAGAGAACTGGCTGATCGTGGTGAAAGGGGTTATTACTGGGAGGATGGAGTGCTGGTACAGAGGTGTCCTGATTTCACTTATGGTACAGTCGTTAACATAGTAGTACCTAAGTCAAGGAGATCAAAGATCATGCAACTTGCACATGATAAATTGGGTCACTTAGGGCACAAGAAAGTGGCCAGTACAATTAAACGAAACTTTGTGTGGCCCCTGATGAATTGTGACATTCGAAAACATTGTGAATCATGTTTGCTTTGTCAGAAGGTGAATAAGGCTGGGCAGAGGAAAGCATTGATGATTGAACGACCTGTGCTGTCCCAACCATTTGAGCAAATTGCACTAGATTTAGTGGGTCCTCTCCCCAAGGGTAGAGGTGGTGCTAGGTTTGTTCTGACAGCTGCCTGTATGGCTACACGTTGGCCTGAGGCTGTTGCGCTTAAATCTGTCACTGCCAAATCGGTGGCTGAAGCGGCCATTGAAATTTTTAGCCGTATGGGCCTGCCTTACCAAGTATTAACATACAGAGGTCCTCAATTTATTGGTTCCTTGGCTAAGCATGTTACATCTATGCTGGGTATAGAACGTCTCCATACAACAGCATACCACCCACAGACCAATGGGGTGCTAGAACGCCTTCACGCTACACTGGAAGCAATGTTGGCAAAAGCTCATGCTGAGGGCATGGATTGGGTCAGACAACTCCCATTTGTTCTATTTGCACTTAGACAGGCTCCCAATCGCACGACAGGCTTCAGTCCTTATGAGCTTGTTTATGGCCAGCATGTAAGGACTCCCCTTGATGTGGTCTATGAAGGGTGGAGGAATAAGGAGTGTGAGGGGCTAGCAGTGGGAACCTGGGTGGAAGAGTTGTGTGATCGCTTAGAGATTTTGAGAGATGTGGCTACTAAGAATGGGTTAGTGGAGAGTGAGAAACGGAAGAATACTTATGATAAGGGGAAGTGTGAGCGGGTTTTGTGTGAAGGAGACAAGGTATTATGTCGCATTCCTGGGTTAAATGGCAAGTTAGAGGACTCATGGGAGGGCCCATTCATTGTATTGAAGAAATTGAGTGCGGTAAATTATCGGATAGAGGAGGTAGATGGCAGAAAAAAGAAGAAAGTTGTGCATGTGAACAATGTAAAAAAATTTAAGGAACGTGAATTGGAGATTTGTGCTTTGACAGTATTGGCTGAAGATCATGGGTTGGACGACAGTAATGTGTTATTGAGGGATGAGGTGTGTGAAGGATTTAATGAAGAAGAATTAATGGGTGTGTTAAGTAAGTTTAGTTCAGTGATGAGTGATTTGCCTGGAGAAACATCAGTAGCGAAGATGACTATTGAGGTGGACGAGGGAACTCATATTATTTCCCAACGTCCGTACAGAGTGCCAGACAGGCTCAAGGATGGTGTGAAGCAAGAAGTGGATTTGCTCTTGGAGTCTGGAATAATAGAGCCTTCTGTGAGTGCATGGGCATCACCCTTAGTCCCTGTTGTCAAACCAGATGGCAAGGTTAGATTGTGTGTGGACTATAGAAAGTTGAATTCAGTCACCCCTCAGCTACAGCAGTACATACCCACCCTTGATGATGTCTTAGAGAGAGCAGGCAGTGCTAAAGTCCTTTCAAAAATGGACCTTGCAAAAGGGTTTTACCAGGTTCAGATGGCTGGGGAATCTTGCGACTTGACTACTTTTGTATCCCCCTGGGGCAAATATCGCTTCAAGCGCATGCCCTTTGGCTTGAAGAATGCCCCAGCCATGTTTCAATCATTGATGGAGACTGTATTGAAGGAGTGTTTGGTGTTTGCTTCAGTGTACATTGATGATGTTCTCATATATTCTAGTAGTTGGTCTGAACACTTGCAACATATTGAACAAGTATTAGTGGCACTAAAGGAGGCAGGGCTTACGGCTAAACCGGGAAAGTGCCAATGGGGAAGGTGTCATTTGGATTATCTTGGTCATCGTGTTGGTGGTGGAAAGGTGGCTGTACCTTGGCACAGAGTGCAAGTGATGGCAGAGTTTAGACAGCCAGTGACTAAGCGTGACTTGAGGGCATTCCTGGGAAGTGTTGGATATTATCGCCGTTTCATTCCTAACTTCGCTGCTCATTCTGCTCTGCTAACTCCAGCTACTTCGGGCATGGCACCTGTGACTGTGAGGTGGAATCAGGAGATGTTGGGAGCCTTTGATCATTTACGTAAGTCTTTGTGTAGTCATTGTGTCCTAACTGTGCCTTGTGTGTCAGATGTATTTCAGCTCCATACTGATGCTTCGGGTGTTGGAGTTGGTTGTGTGCTCAATGTGATCAGGGATGGAGTCGAGTATCCAGTTGCATTCTACAGCCGTCAGCTCCGGGGTGCTGAGAAGAGGTACTCTGCGACCGAGTTGGAGGCCCTTGCAGTGGTTGCATCAATTCAGCATTTTGCTCATTTTCTGTTTGGAGCGTCATTTACAGTCCTGACCGATCACAACCCACTCACCTCACTGCTGTCTTCAAAATCTCTAAATAGAAGGCTACATGGCATGGCTCTGAAGATTATGCAGTTTGATGTCACAATCTTGTATCGAGAAGGCACACAAAATGGCAATGCAGATGGTCTTAGCAGACAGTCATGGTCGGACAAGACAGATGATGAGAAATCCACTCCAGTTGATGTAATGGAAGACGACAAAGAGGAAATCTGTGCTACCGATTGTGCAGCATTCCTGCCGGACGCTGGTCTTTGCAGGGGGGGATGTGGGAATACCCACAGGGAGAATATCAGCAGGCGTGCCAAAGATGAACATTAACACTACATCACACTTAGTATAGAACTTCTAGAACATTCTTTAACATGTGTTGGTGACTGGGCATGAGCAGTTATGTTTTTCCTTTTATGTTTCACTGGTGGGTGGCAGACCTATAAAATCTGATGGTCGGCCTCCCCCAAAGTGAGTCAGTCTTTGGTTTCTGTACATACTTACCCTTGTCACATACTTATAGCCAAAATACTTTTAACATAACTTCCTTGAGCGACCTCAGGGCTAGTTAAGGGTAAAGGAGCAAGCTTGGGGTGACAGCAGGATAGTTTCGATTACAGCTACCAGAATAGACTTACTCTGGTGGCAGCGATACCTGGATCTGGGACGACACCTGGCATCCAACCCTTACCTGGCGGGAGTTACAAACATTCATCACGAAATTCCCCCACAGGGACTAGTGGTGAGTAAAGAGATGTTGGTGATGGCATCAATCTAGCTAGCATGGAGGGACTAGTGGTGAGTATCTCTAAACCAAAACAACATTGGTAGAAATGTGGCTATGAGGTAGACCTTTATCACTTGGTTAAAGCTGCTGGGTTAGTGTTGGTCACACTGTTATTGTATTTCCAAAATGTAAAAAAGAAAGCTTGAAATACTGGGAGAGCTGTCAGTCAGGCTCAGAGTCAGCAAGTTATATCGAGAATTATGCTAAATGGATTCTCTTCTTGAGCAACTCAACAATCTTACTGCATTAGAATTGACAAAAAATGTATATTATTACCAGCCGACCTACGAATATGAAGGGAAGAGAATGTGGATGCCAAGCATGTTAAAATTCTTTAATGCCCTAGCTAATTCACATTTCCCCCAAATGTTTGGTAAGGTTTAAGGTTTCTCACAATTGAACTTTTTTGAGCTGCTGCAGAGTATGTTGTTTGTTTTGTTTTTTTCATTCATTCGTTGAACATTTTTACAGGATCTTTTTTGAGCTGCTGCAGAGTATGTTGTTTGTTTTGTTTTTTTCATTCATTCGTTGAACATTTTTACAGGATCTTCATGGTTTTTACTGAAAGATTAGCTAGCTATATACAATCCTCCATATTGAGTAATTCAGTAAGAGACTGCAAATAGTTTTACTCATTCATTTCATAAGTACCAACTCTATACAGCTAGTAATACTGCGATCATCACAATTTCACTTATTTCTAATTATATAGAATAATAAAAGAATAATACGAAACTTTCTAGAATAATATACTATTCTTTTGGAATAATAAATCAATTTTTTAGAATATTTTAAACATTTCGAGCATAATCTGGCAGGCCCTAAATGAATAGTGTCCATTAACAACCACAACAAAATCGTGAATATTAGTGAATCAATTGATAACTAGTTTGTTAACCTCTACAGCCAGTTTACAGGCTTTGTTATGGTTGTCAATGGACTCTTTGCAGGCAAGAAGTTACTAACATCATCACTGCCTAAAAAGTGTACATACATTGACAACCAAACAAAATAGTAAATTAGTTTTATGTGTTGGTAACTAGTTTGTAACCTCTATTGCCTTGCAAATTTTTTGTTAACTAATTATCAAAGAGTTTACAAGTTTTGTTATGGTTGTAAATGGACTCTTTTCACCCTGTGCATAGCTAGCTACAATGTAAGATCGTGATCTTGTAAACATCATTCTGAGATTAATTAGCTATAGCTGGTCAGTTATGAGAGTAATTTAAATGATCTTACCTGGAATGGAGTCTATAGAGAAGTGAATTATACACAAGTGATTTTAATTCTTTTGAATTTGTTCTAGCTTATATTTCTCAACCGTCCTATTCCAATACTACATACAAACAAGTGCTGATGAAATTCCTCTAGCTAAATGTAAGCATTAGTTAGATGTAAGGATTAACTAAACTACTTCACACGATCCTGTTATGGCAGCCGGTTAGTTAAATATCGGAGCAAGTCCTGTATAATTTCCATGCAATATCAATTCTCTACCGACAACAAGAATCTATCCAGTTAAGCGATATCTCTAGTACAGACAGATACATGTTATATAACAACCTATAATTTTCACTGTCCCCTCCCAAACAACCCTATATTTGTGAACAGGAAGCCCTGGCCCTTACTAACGCAAACAAGATACCTTTACCAAATCATGAACAGTTCCATGCAAGAATTTACTTTACCAAATCATGTGATTGGGAGTTGATGCGAGACAAAGTCAAACAAAAACAAGACACAAAAACAAGTTGGGCAAATTCATAATCACATGACATCAACAAATGTCACAAAAAGGAATGGAAAAATTTACAATTTACATGCAAATGTTCAGACAACGCCAAAAATAAACAAAAAAATCAATAATATTAGAACACTAATTGTAGTTTACACCAGTCGTCGCTCAAATGCCTCGTTGCTGCCGTCTGCCTGATTATCTTAAAAATTATAAACATAAAAATGACCTAGTCTTAAAGTTTAGTGTGTGCATGTATTCATCCAAAGCAGCTGCAGCCAAGTAGGGGAAGACCGAGGGAGAGTCCCTCAGTCGTCCTCGTGATCAGACTGTCCACGTCTGCTCATGCCCAGAAGCTTCATGGCTCCTCCACTGGAGAACATGTTGTCCTCATCTTTCTCAGCCTCACCTGGCAGGCACCCCTTACTAAATAACAAGTAATGATATAAATTATAATTACTCCTGTATTAATGAGACACAATAATTATCGTAACTGACAAATGTGTATTCCAAGGAAAATTCTATATACTAGAAAGAAATTGTCAGAAAATGCAATAAATTAATAAATATTTGCACTGGCAAATTCTAGTTTCTGGTCAACTTACTCCCTCAGGAAATGCTCCAAATCCTCCAACTCATACACTTGGCCCAAGTCATCCACCACACGAGGGAAGTTTCCTACCATCTCTCCATCTCTATACACCATCAGAGTGGGCAGACCACTCTCAGACTACACACACACACACACACACACACACACACGAGTGTATACATTTGGACGTACGTATCATAGTCCTTGCATATTACTCACTATAAATTCAATACACTACTTTACTGATAACAATTTTCATGAAATCCATTCAATATCCAGTAATGTATAAAATGACACATACATACATACTACATGCAGGTACATACACACACACACTTACAAACGTCTGGCTGAGTCCCAAAGCTCCACTCTGCACACGGCACATCTTCACCTACACGCATACACACACACATGGAGGCACAATACACACAAAACAAACTCATCATAACTTACAACTAAAGATGAAATGTCACTGAAAAAATCTTACAGGCTTTTCTTTGTACGCGTGTGTGTGTGTGTGCGTGTTTGGCTTCAAAACCATTTGGTAATAATTAGAGTCCAGTATAACAACAGCAAAAGAACAGCAACAACTAATTATAAGTTGAAACAGTTCACTCGTCCAGGCCCCCTCCCACCCACACAACCACTCCTTCGTCCCACCACACCACACTCACTCGTCCCCGCCCCTTCCCACCCACACCACACTCACTGTCCCCCCCTCCCACCCACACCACCACTCACTCGTCCCCGCCCCCTCCCACCCACACCACCATCACTGTCCCCCGCCCCTCCCACCCACACCACACTCACTCGTTCCACCGCCCCTCCCACACACCACCACTCACTGTCCCGCCCCCCTCCCACCCACACCCCCCTAGTCCCCGCCCCTCCCACCACACACCACCACTCACTCGTCAACAGCCCCCTCCACCCACAACCACCACTCACTCGTCCCCGCCCCCTCCCACCCACACCACCACTCACTCGTCCCCGCCCCCTCCCACCCACACCACCATTCACTCGTCCCCACCACCACTGCACTAACGAACTCACCGTGGGGTAGAGCTTGGCTAGTCTAGTCAAACATTGATTCATGAGGACACAGTCTCTGTAGAGCTGCAGCAATACATGAGATATAAAGTCACACTATCATGAGGCCACGCCTCCTCACTGACCTCGTTGTAGATGTGTATGATGAGCGTGACAGAGGAGGGACAGTTGTCAATAACGTTGGCATAGTTATCTCCTCTGATCTCCATGAGGCTACCAAACCGCTTCCTGCACACAAACACACGCACAAACATGGACTCCGTGACAACGAAGGTTACGCATGTGAGCAAAAGTGACCATGACATAAATAGTAATAGTAACAATAACAATAACAACAACAACAACAACAATCTCACTCATTATTACAGCATAAGATGAATTAAAGCAGAGACATGTAAATGAAAATGGAACATTATTTGACGTTTAACCAAACCCAACAGGCTGACAGAGACAAGCGAAACCCTGCACAAAATCAGTCATTCCACCACACCCACTAGCCTATGGGCACATACACCATACCTCTCATGGCCCAGGGATGCCTGTTTCTTGAGTTCAGCAATCTTGGCTGCCCTGTAGCTCTTAATGAATCTGTCCTGGTCCAGAGAACCGTCTTCCAGAGCCTTGGCCACGTTCACTCTGGCAGTCGCATCTGACGACTTCCTCTCCCGGCTAGCCTGCTGCTCATCAGACTGCAGGATAACACAACACGTGCTACTGAAACTATGGCAACTAGGGCAGGAACTACCAGCTACAGGTTAGTGTGCAGATAGTCTAATAAAAATGACAACAACAATAATTAGTTCACTAACTCAGTCTGCCCCCCTTCGTTACCTAATCTACATACAGCTACAATTTTTGATGAGTTTAACAAAGGAAGTCTGCAGTATAGCACAGTAGAGAGTATCTCCATACGTGTAACAACGAATAACATGGTTGCATTTACCAACACATATATAATCACAAAGCTCCAAATACATGTGTTTGCAAATTGTGTACGGCTAAAATGAGCCTAGCCAATAAAAGATGATTTGATTCAGCTCGCAAAGACATGCTAAGCACCAATGATATGTACGTATGTGGAGTCAATGTAACTTCATTATGTTAGTGAAAATGCGATAGACTAGCTTTGCCATCTCTTCACAATCATGTCCATATCTCAACCATCACCGGATGAGTGCCACACCCCAGCCACACCCACATTCTTGAAACTACAACACTTTCAAGTACACCACACACACTATCACGTCATGATTTACTAAGCAATTGTAAAGCCAGTGAAGCATGAAGCACACAAATTTGATGAAAAAATATGTATATAATTATCAAGTTCTGACTAATAAATTGAATAAACAATCAAAATACACAAACTGTAGCAGTCAAAACATATTGTCAAGTGCTCAATTAGGCAACAATTAAACGGACTAGTGGCTTATTGTTGGGACAGAAAGCAGCTGCCAAATGGAAACTATCCATCAGTTGTTGTGTAAACAAACTTACCAAAACCAAAATCACCCCCCCCCCCCCCACAATCACTAGACTCTTCTTCATTTACTCTGTCTGGGGCAAATTACTACTAGTGCCTCAAACTTCCATTAGTTTGTTGAATTAATCCTTAGTTTGCTCAGTGTTACCATCCAGGGAGGAAGACACACCGATCTCTTGCTCATTTTAGAGCTTATATGACACCTCACGTAGCTCATAATAAAAAAAACAAGCAAACAAAAAAAAAAAACCCTGACTTTTGGCATTGCTAGTAAAAAGTAACAAATACCCAATGCCAGAACTAACTGGATTGGTTGGTTCAGTGAGTATTGATGATCCTTTCCAACAATTCAAGGTTGCATTAATAGGGTCTGACCTACGATATCTTTGAGAGGTTTATCAGTAGAAAGTTTTACCCAAAGTGGTACAACAAAATGAAACTGACAATTTTGGGTTACTTCTAATCTAATAACTTCTTAAAAATTTCCAACCCCCCAATTTTTTTAGAAAACATCAAGATCAGTTAACTTCATTCCAAGCACCCACTCATCATAGCCACACCCACCACACTGATCCATCCCATAGACACCAAATTATTTGAATCAACTTCAGTGAACCACACCCTCCCCACCTTCATGTTACAATCTAATACGTATATCATGATTCTATACAATGTAAAGATTCAATAATACATGTACTGTATATTGACAAAAAAATTTGTTTTTTAAAATATTCTCAAGGTATTTTGGTTGTGTACGTTACGTTAGTTAATGCAGGCATAAATGCTCTTTTACCTTTCACCAATACCAGAAATAGTTGGGTCTGATAGGATATAAGTGATGTTCTGGTTCAATTAATAGCTGTAGAAAATTCAACTATAAATGGCACTTTATAAAAAAAACAACGCTGCAACCCTTCACCAATAGTGCAGTCGGCCACGCCGTATCGCATACTCTCAAAGAGTTTGAGTAAATTTTATTAAAAACTATGTATACTGTAGGTGATGATCATAATTGGAGACAGACAGCGGAGAACTATTGTCAGCTAAGTGATATTTTTCAGGACAAAATGGAATCCTACCCTCCCAGGACCAGGGACAAAGTGAAGAAGATCAGGAACCATCTCGGAATGGGACAGTTGGAGGTATGGGTTAGTTTGACAAAATATACTATTGGACTATTGGACACACCCACAATAGTGGGTGGAGCTTCAGAATAATACCCTCAGACAATTGCCGGCAAAGCTGGAAAGCTATGTATGCATGACAGTGAGCATAACTTGAAGAATTAAAAGCAATACCTTTTACATGCACTGGATGTGTTCTGAGCCTGAGGGTAAAGTAGAAAAGAGAACTGAAAATAGAAGGAAGTGATTGAGGTAATATTCACAACATGAAATTGAAAGTGATCTCCTATCACATGGTACTATAATTATAGAAAGTAGAGGTTGACTCTCTTACAGCAGATATACTGTACTTCATGATAATCTCTTATTATAGACTCACAGCCAATGAACAATTAGAAGTGTAGCTTTGCCAATTAATATGTATAACAAAATCACCATGACAATGTTCCTTACTACCAGGCTAACCTTCCAGTGTTCGATTTCTGCAATAATTTCCAGTCATGTCTGACTATTTCTATACTTCAAGTGTTGTATGGAGATAACACGAATTTCTCCTATCTATCTTCCAATTATTTGTGTGCTCTTATCCAATTAAAAGAATATTTTTCACCCCACAAATTTCTAAAAATAACTAAAAATACATCTATACACACTGAACATGCTAAAAAAAAAAGCCCAGTGAAGGTGACTAAAACGCATCACTGGAATCCTACCACTTTGCCTGAGGCACCTCAAACACGTGGCATTTTCCGTAACCTTACAACTTCTGACAGCAGATTCTTGTTACACTATGGACCCTCAACTTGACAAAAAAAAACACACACACATACATACAATGTGTCAACAAGCACACACAAACTCTCCAGCACCAAAACTACACAACAGAACCCAACACAACACAACACAACACAACCCAAGGGCTGCAGAATGCAAAACTATCTATTAGCGCACACCCAACATTATGTATTTAAAACATACTAACAGTAGAAATGATAGAATAATATATTGATGGACAGAGAGACACAGACAGACAAACAGACAGACACACAGACACAGACAGACAGACAGACACACTGGCAAAGAGACAGACAGACAGACACGCTGGCAAACAGACAGATAGGCCAGATAGACAGACAGACTTACATGAGACTTGACTGTGGCAGAGTGCTTCAAGATCATCTTCTTCCTGTTCTCCTCGTTGAGCACACTGCGTTGCTGGTCCTCCACCATCTGCATGTAGTAGTCAGCCAACACGCCCTTAGGGCCAGTCTGACGGAGAAATCAAACAAAACATGTCAAATAAACACACAGCAATACATGGCAAAGCTACAATAGATATAAACTAACATATATATGCATCCACTTAAAACAGGAAAGAGTGAGAGACAGTCTAAATATTATTTTTTTCTCTAACAATACAGAGCACTATTAAAATTCAGACTTGAAATCCTGAATTTAAATACAACACTAATAAAGTAGGCATAAAAAATCATTCGGGTATCCACAACAGCCGCAGTGACCCCAAATCAACACAGTGGACTAAGATGTATCCAAGTGCAACTGAATCAGGTCCTTGGCATTGACGTTGGCTACTGCTTGTTCAATAGAGTTACTCATTCTGTTGCAGCTATGTACTTCTAATTGCTGAAAGACTTGCTTGGAAAAGAAATTCCAGCAAATGAATGTTTAAGTTATTAGCTACTGTTTATATTGGACGATACCAATCTCGTTAACCATGTACGTAAGCATGCGTACGTACATTATCATGAGGAACTCCTTTCATAATGCGAGGAACCTTACTGAATGATATTGTCAGGCGTTTCTATCCTTCCTTGACTGTAAGGTACATATACAAGGGCGTAGGAGCCGGTCCGGCCGGTCCGGCTTTGGCCGGACCACTTATTCTCTTAACCTAGTTACAGGTAAGGATCGTCGCATACAAAGTAATGACTTTTTCTGAACCGCGCGGGTAATAATCGTTGCACTCACAACCGCTACGGTGGACGCAGAGTGTGGTAACAACAGTTTACTGTCATGGCTTCCCCAGCTTCCACGGAGCAGAAACCGCACCAGCCAGCAGCAACTTTTACTTTTCCAAAGAGAAACTTTGGAAAGAAACAGGATGTGAAGAGGAGTTTTCAGCAAAGCTGGTTTGTGAGGTGGTCTTGGCTACACTACTCGGAAACGGATGATGCTGCATTTTGTTTTATTTGTATCAAAGCTGATAAAGCTGGTAAGCTGAGATCTGGTACAAAAGACCAAGCTTTCATAAGGAGAGGATTCACCAATTGGAAGGATGGTCCAGAATCATTTCGTAGGCATGAAGAAAGTAAGTGTCACAAAGAAGCTCATGAAATGATAGTTACAATTCCTAAAACAGTTGGAAATATTGGTGGCATGCTATCTAATATTCATAGTCAAACACAACAGGAGAACAGAAGAGTTTTACTTAAAATATTGGAAATGGTACGGTATTTGGGAAGACAAGGAATTGCTTTTCGTGGGCATGATGAATTGGAAAGTAATTTTATTCAATTGTTTAAGCTTCTAGGAAAAGATGATCCTAAGCTTAATGTGTGGTTTCAACATAAAGGTGATCGATATTTAAGTCCAACCATACAAAATGAAATGCTGCAATTAATGTCAGTTACCATTCAGCGAGAAATCTCAAGTGACATTCATGCTGCCACTCATTTTACGATTATGGCTGATGAGTGTACTGATAGTGCAAATAACGAACAACTCGTGATTTGTTTTCGGTGGGTGGACCATAAACTTGAAGTTCATGAAGATTTTATTGGACTCTATAGTATTCCTGATATATCAGCAAGCACCATTTTTTCCGTCATTAATGATTGCTTGATGAGGATGAACTTGCAGTGGAACAGATGTCGAGGTCAGTGTTATGATGGAGCTGCTAATATGTCAGGAGTCAGGAATGGAGTTGCTACAAGAGTTTTAAGTGTTGAACCCAAAGCACTGTATACCCATTGCTATGGGCATTCACTTAGTTTATCAATGTGTGATACAATGAAAAATTCCAAGATTGCTAGAGATGCTTTGGATACAACGTTTGAAATCAGTAAGCTGATCAAATTTTCCCCAAAGCGAGAAGGCATTTTCAAACAGTTAAAACATGACCTGGCTCCTGATTGCCCTGGTATTCGTGTGTTTTGTCCTACACGTTGGACAGTGAGGGCAAAAAGTTTACAGAGTGTGTTACTGAATTACTCTGTTTTACAGGAGCTCTGGATCAGTTCGCTAGAGAGTAGTTTGGAATCTGAAATGAGAGCCAGAATCATAGGAGTAAAGGCACAGATGGAATCTTTTCAATATTATTTTGGTGTATGTGTTGGAGAACTTGTTCTCAATCATGCAGATAATCTATCAAAATCGCTTCAGAGCAAAACAATATCGGCAGCTGAGGGACAAAAATTGGCAGAAATGACTATAAAAGTGTTTTCCAAGATACGAAGTATTGAGCAATTCGAACTTTTCTGGGCCTCCATCACAAAAAAAGCTTCTACATTGGATATTGACGAACCTAGCTTGCCCCGAAACAGGAAAAGACCTAAACGATACGATTCAGAGAGTGAACAATATTGCCCTATTACTGTACAAGAGCTTTTTCGTAAGCATTACTTTGAAATTTTGGACCACGCCATTAACAGCATTAAGTCAAGATTTGATCAGCCTGGGTACGCATCGTACAAGACAGTTGAAAGTTTATTGATTAAGTGTGTAAGTATTGATGAAGACTTCACAGAGGAATTTGAGTTTGTTACATCATTTTATAGTGGAGACATTAATGCTTCTAGTCTTAAAATCCAATTGGAGACACTGGCAGCTCAAATTACTATGGAAGAGGCGAACTTAATGGGAGTGATAAATTACATGAAAAAACTAACTTCCTCGCAACGTGAACTATATTCTGAAGTCGTAACTCTCCTGAAGATAGTTTTGGTGAATCCATCCACCAATTGTACAAGTGAACGGTCTTTCTCTGCCATGCGAAGAATAAAAACATATTTGAGATCCTCTATGTCACAAAGTCGCCTCAATGCTATGATGATTCTACATGTACACAAAGACAGGACAGACAAAATATGTTTACCAGATGTGGCAAAGGCTTTCATTAACAGTGATCACAGGCAATCAATTTTTGGAGTGTTTGATTAGTTTTGGAATAATTATTTGATATTTTCCCCCTATAATAAGTAGCTATACCTTGTTAGTGACTATACAATAATTATTTTAATCAATTAATAAACAATAATCAACACGTTTAATTAAGTTCACACCCACTTCCTGGTCACACCCACTTCCTGGCCGGACCACTTCAAATTGGCCTGCTACGCCCCTGATATATGACTATAAGAAGCTAATGAAATTACAGAATTGAAAGCTAATGTCTGACTTTCTTCTGCTTCATTTCAAGCTTCTCATTAGACCCTCCTCTCAACTTGTAGTAAATCTCCATATTTGGAAGCCGCAAACGTGAGTTGGTTGTGCATTGTAAAGGCCACATGTAGTGTGCATTACTGGTGTAAGGAAGATGGCTGTGAATGTCCTTGGGCAAAGTATAGAGACTGAAATATGTAAACCAGTCACTCCTGCTGGTCTACAAATGGAGCTGTGGGAAAAAGGTTAAAAGTGAGTTTTGAAAACAAAGCTGTAAAATGTTTGAGTCTTGTATTACCATTTGCAAACTGGTATAAATTTCGCTACTGAACTGATGTGTATTCTATTCACAGATCCAAGGAGAAATTTAGTAATCATTCAACAATTAAAAATGTTGAATGCTACGCTTAATAAAAACTCATAAAACCTTTAGACTAGCAAGGCACAAACTTGCACCTTTCAATCAGCTTAGAGAGTCCGTCAATCTGTTTCAGTCATCCATTTTCAAGAATATTCAAGAATGGTTTTCAATAGAGAACGCTACAGCTGTCTAATGCTGGTCCTTCTCCAGATCCGTGATGAAGAAATTATGAACGTATGCATCGAAGTGGAAGAAGGTCTGTAAGGTGGAGTAGTGGATGAGAACAACCAGCCATTGGACTACATCCTGGTGGTCATCTTGGTCATTAGAGAAGAGATGGAAGCAGCATAAAGACAGCCATTTCTCCTCCTTCTATGTAAGTACATCATTTTAAATTGTCACCTTGAAATCAAGAGCTTTGCTTTTAGCTGTAGGAAATTTAAGTAAAGAAGGTTCATTCTAGGTAGGCTTCAGGAAGATACTGGAAATAAGTTTGAAGACAATGTGTTTCCAAATGCACACATGCATGTACACTGACACACACACACACAAATTTTATTATCTTCATGTTTCTTAGTAATTCATGAACTACTGTGCATATCTCATGCCAGTCAATGAAAGACTCACAAACTTTTCTGGAATTCAGAAAATACTAATTATACATATGCTCTTACCTAATGAGATGTTTTTAATATAATTGAAGAACTAGTTTGTTTGTTTGTTTGTTTGTCTTTATAACATCAGTCATTGGTCAGACAGTTTCTTACCAGAGATGTAATACACACGTACATACACTAGCTCAGCTCAATGCTACAAGCATCTAAAACTCAAACTAAGTAGAAAGAAATCTGAAAGATGATCAAGTCTTCAAGTCTTCCATGCTTAGTAGTAAACAGTCAGTAATAATAAAGTAACACTAACTAATAAATGTGACAGTACTTGGGGAAAGGGACCTATTGCAATAAAAATTGAAGAATGAGTTATTTATACCACTGCATATGGAGTACTTTGGTACCAAGTTTATAGGCAGGCGCTGCTTGGTTCACTAAATATACGAGCGGCAATCTAACCAACTTGAGCACAGTTATTTCGAGAAAACTGCAATTAAAACTTCTTATTCAATTTCTCGAGGAGTTAACGTTGAATTCCGTAATCTAACCGGAAGTCCGTGTTACGGCTTACGTAAGACTTATTTGTGCTTGGAAAATGGCGGTGCTCAGCTGAACGGCAGTAAGTTATAGTTGGGGCCACTTACTTCGTTTATGGGGGAGGCCTTACTCAGTTCAAACCCTACGCAGTGTAAGGGTACTAAACAGGTATGGCTTTAAGTAGCACTAGATGAGTATAGACATAGTTTTGCAGGCCGTTTTGTGCTTCTTCATTTCTTTTTTTCGGTTTCCAACAGTTTGATAGTTACAGTAAGTCATGGTAACTGTAATACAGTCACTCTTTTAGAAATGATCAACTAGCTTGGTTTGTTATTTCACTGGCTAGCTAAGTTTAGGAATATATTTGTCTTAAGAGTGTCAGCCAACTTGTTGCCTGTTTTGGAACAAATGAACAATGAGTAGGAATCTCTTCAAATCAAGGAACAAAAATGATGGACTTTCACAATGTGTTGCCTTCTCTTGTTGCAGTGTGACAGAAGTCCTTATCATCACTGAAACCTTTATCCAGTCAGAGACTTGCTGATTCTTCCAGTGTCCACACAATAATAGTCCCAGGAGAGTCTCCTGATCTGCAGACTCCAGATAATATGTGTGACAGAAGTCCTTATCATCACTGAAACCTTTGTCCAGTCAGAGACTTGCTGATTCTTCCAGTGTCTTCACAATAATAGCCCCAGGAGAGTCTCCTGATCTGCAGACTCCAGATAATGTGTGACAGAAGTCCTCATCATCACTGAAACCTTTGTCCAGTCAGAGACTTGCTGATTCTTCCAGTGTCTTCACAATAATAGTCCCAGGAGAGTCTCCTGATCTGCAGACTCCAGATAATATGTGTGACAGAAGTCCTTATCATCACTGAAACCTTTATCCAGTCAGAGACTTGCTGATTCTGACACAAGACATACTCTAACAACACATATGCAATACATATGCTCTAGACTTCATGTCCAAATCATTTGGTTATCTGTTTTGAATTCTGTGAAACAATTGCACCAACTGTAGTGCATTCATTATACACATGACATCACATGATGTCATGATCACTTCCTAGCCCACTCTATGGAATTCTCAACCATTGACAGCCTCCGATTACACAGGCTACTGCATGATTTGTTACATAAGGGAAGGGATGATCCATACGCCTCAGATTACAGTCTGACAAGAAGGTGGGTGTGGCAATAAGAGGGTGTGGCACTTGGTAGAACCAGTTAAAATGAAAGTGTGACCTGATGATGAAGTAACTAGAGACTAATAGTCAGGGGCCTGACTAAAACTATGGGAAAGAGGTGGCTATAGCAACAAGAGGATTATGACTAAAAGAAGACTATTACAGAATGAAAGAAAGAAAACAATCAAATTCTGGAATTCAGAATGTATATTATAATGTACGGTCCTAACCAACGTGTTGTATTGATCCTATAACTTAAGAAGCACATGCTAGTTTAGATTACAAGGATTGAAAGCTTGAAGTCAGAGATGCTATCCACTAACATTACTGTAATGATGTGACCTCCTAAACTCTATCTATAGCAGACATTATGTATAATCGATGTTAATGTCTCAGACTATTGGAATTATAGTTTATAACTAGTAACTGATTATATTAACAATTGTTAGTGCTCCAAAATACCTGATTAGGTCAAAAAATAATAACAAGAAAATAATAATAATAACAATAATCAATGTCGGAGTGAATATACAATGTACATGCCTGAGTGTTCTTGTATCGCAGAATAAATGTTGTTTTTTCTTCAATTTGATTTAGAGCTAGTAAAGGATCTCTACCGACCACATCTACGCTAATCCATTAGCACTATAGCAACTACAGTCCAGTACTAATTCCATGTATTGTACATCTAAACCATAATATGTCCTCCCTCACTCCACACACTCTGTCACATGACACTCCAGAAACTAACAATACATATGATATGCTCTAGACTTCACCGTCCATATTATTGGCTACTGTTATGAATTCTGTGAACAATGAGCTGTCTTCATTTACATGACATCACACTGTGACATCACATGATGTCATCGTTTAGAACTGTATGGAATTTTAAACTTCATAGCCCATTAAAGGGGAATTCTATACCATAGACAGCTCTGTTACACACCACTTAGTCCATTCAGTCCACCTTCACCTCAATTATCATATTAGTTCAAGTACTTCTGAACTTCACATTCTCACAGTCTATATCATATCAAATGAGTTACGTATAATTATCACAGGATAGTGAACTTCAAGCTATGACATGACAGACGATATCATTCTGTACACACTATAGATTACAGGATAAGACAGGTGGGCGTGGCAGGAAAGAGGGTGTGGCACTTGATGGAATCAAATAAAAGAAAAGTGAGATATGACAAAGAAAATAGTCAGGGAAGTAGAGAATAACACTAAACCCGACTTTAAAAAAAGAAAAGAGATGGCTGCGAAAATAATCAGGGGAGTATGACGGGGGGACAAAAAAAAATACAATTCATATATTATCTCCCAAAGATAATGTCAACTATCTGCAAACAAGACAAGAAAGTATTAAATTATGCAGTGCACGCCACCTCACACGTTGCCATGGTAACTACAAAAACTTTTACTACCAATAACTCAACCAGACAAAGCAATAAATGTTGTATACCAACAACACAGGAAGAAACAGCTATTCAAAGACTAGTAGCCATCAGTGCCTTTACTCTTAAATTACTGATATGAGAGCAGAACAATCACTTCTTTGTTATAAAAACAACAACTAAATGTCAAAGACTGCATTTATGTCATCTCCTTTCTTCTCATATCACCATGACAACCACCAGAATGCAGTCCAGAGAGAGCTGGTGGTTCTCACTCACAACTCTTCCCTGTAGACCTTCCACTCCAACATGCACGCTCTCCCGGCCTCAATGGGCGTACAGCACAACTAACACTAGACAGCTATAGGGTTCTCTGTCAGAGAGCTCACCACTACTACACTACACATCACTAATCATGTAAATAGTAAGTACGACAGCCATTAAGAGCTTTATTTGGGCTAACATGAAATTTGGGATGAACATAATTATATTCTTTGCAGAAAGAGTAAACGTGAAAATAGTAACAAAACAGGAAAAGTTGATCAGCTTTCTCTAGAGAAGACCAAGGATTACCCGAAACACAACTTGGGAAGGGGTATAGTTAATACTGGATGATACGTCCCAACACATACCCAGTAACAGTTTGACCAGTTGGAGAGGCAACAAAAGAAGGTACCTATGTACACTAACACCTTTTTAAAAATAATATTAAGCCATACTGTGTGTGTATATATATACACATATACACAGTTTCTTCTGTAGTAAAGAGTCTGGTGTTCTACCTAACCAAACAAGCGATGTTCTCTATATTGCTGTTTGACACTTGCCATCAAAGCTGACATCTGGTAACATTAATGCCACGAAATTCTAAACATGAATGTGCATTAAATAGGGTTATCTGAGACTGCTGGAACTGGAGCTCAACTGGCAACATTTAAAGTATGACTCATCCATAATTCATAATTACCCGTTCAAACATGCACTGATATAATATGATGTCATACTGCATCACATGGTGTATCTGAACCTGCTACAATCAATCCATCAAACGGGGATTATTTCGGCCTTTTTAGGGGACATTTTTCTCTGAAAAACATTTTGCCTCCTCCCCCCATTCCCCCCTTGAAAGTTATTATGATCTTCATGATGCCGTTTTGCCATAAACTGCTCATCATTTCTGAAAATAAACTTGACCTCTCTCAAGTTTGGCTCTAAAGTATCTAACTAATAAATTGAATTTCATTCGCCAAGAATACAAGTACTTATGTAGATACATAGCTCCATTAGAACAGCTAATTCCCCATCACATTACAGATTACATTCCTGTGGTCTGCACCATCTACAGCTGAGATGTGTATACATCTTCCTAGCCATAAATGATAATGTATTCATTCAATTATCAATTCAGTGCCAATAGAAACTCGACCTTTGGACTTGGCAGGTTGTGAATCATATCCCATGTTCTTCCCGTTTGCATAGCACAAGCAATAGTGATGATGTCACATGACATAATGCAATAATTAACATATGATGATGACCCAACACATGCAAACTCCACACTGTACATTTAGAAATATTAAATAATTACATCTTCAATAAATGCTCAGATGTCTCTTCCAAGTCTCCACTACAAACAATTATTGATCATTATATTGCATAAGAATAGCAAATTTTTCTCATTTAACAGTCAATATTGTTAATACAACATAGTCAAATTGTTGTACCCTTCCAATTTCATTTCTGTAGAAACAGTAGCCCATTCTGGGAAAAGAGCCAATTGCCTCAAACTGTAACTTTCACTGTGCATGTAAAGAGTTTGATTTTGACTGAAGAAATCATGTTCCTTGGATAGAAGCAGTGCTAGTGATCTGTGCCATTAAAGCTCTTCTATTGCTCTATTGGTAAAACTTATCGTGGATGATTGATAACTCATGGACAGAACTTTTGTGTTTCAGGAATTTCTTTTTTTTCCCAAGCCATTTATGAACGAGAACTGAAAGTCTAACTTCTACATAACGATGACATCATAGCACACATGCACGATGCATCTGAATTATACGTTCCTAATTATCAGGAAATGAGAATAAGATTTGTACACACGAATTAATTAATTAATTAATGGGTGCTAGAAGGTAATTAGATCTCATATATCTCCAGGAACAGACCCCTTCTCCTCATGATTTCGTGCTTGACCCAATTGAAGAATTGTCAAGCATGTACAGTAGAACCTTACACAAGTCTGGCCTAGTTTCAGAAGTCGAGGTTTCAAAACCATAGTAACTTACAGGCTCGTGGGAGAATTTAGAGTAATTGATTAGGAGTGAGTACAAGTCAGAGGAAGAAAGATAGTGCAGCTGGAAAACAAGAACAAATATGGTTGCCAGTCAATATCCAGAAAAGAGTAGAAATGAGTGTTGGTCAGTGTGTGTGTGTGTGTGTGTGTGTGTGTGTGTGTGTGTGTGTGTGTGTGTGTGTGTGTGTGTGTGGCGACAAAACCTATTTTCATCATTCACTTTCTCAGTCAATGAAGTTGACTTACCTGTTGCCTAAACTACTACATGTAGTAGGTACATTTATTTTTTGCTGCTAACATTTAATGAATGCTGCAATTATGCAACTTTACCTTCTGTATGGACATACTTAACTTGTGGATTAGTAGTTTCTTCCCATGATGGAGTCACAGGTTTGGTTTTCTTTCGCTTGAAAAAGAATATTTCTAACTATTAGTTAATGATACTCTTTATTATGTCAGAGGTGATGATGTTTAATTTCTGTGGCATTGTTCTGTCTAGGCTAACTTTGAACTTCATTGTTAAATATATGTATGTACGTCATTCCGCTGTTTATGTCACAGCTTGAAAGTGAAAGAGTATGGTGGTTACAAGTGATTTAATTAAGAGTAAAATAAAATATGTGCAACACCATGTAAAATATTTACCGAGAAATGTACACTCTTATTTATGAGCTAATTACTATCAAGAACTATAATATTTTTTTAGTGTATAACTCAATACAATGCACATGACACTGTACAACACTTAAAGGAATTAAGAAGAAAAGTTTAGAAAGTTGAAGACCAACTGTGAGTCATCTAAAAGACTCAAGTTCCAATGTGTTATTCTTGAAATATAGCAGTAAAGTACTTCTCACATACCAACAGCTTACCAGCATCAAATGGCCCCTTGTAAGTTGCCCTCCATTTATCTATCTTGTGTCATGTCAACCACGGCAACAACTTGAATACATGTTTGTGCAAACATAGCAACAACAATGTTCAGACTAAAAACCATGCCTTTTATCATGTATACACCACCTCTTCTAGTACCAGACAACTGAATGAATACATATGTATGGCCCAACTGAAAGCCAGAGAGAACTAACCAGACAAGACAAACAAAAGGATGAATTAAACAACAAAATCCTCTCATGAAAAGCAGCCCTAAATAATGACCCAGCTGCATCTTGTCAGTGCTGTTGAAAAACTTAAAATGTTTACTCCCACAACTATCTAAATAAAAGTAGCCACAAAGAACACTGACAAGGCACATGTTGACATTTGAGATAAGTACATGTATGTATGTATGTGTGTATGTATGTATGTATGTATGTATGTGTGTGTGTGTATGTATGTGTGTGTGTACATCATGTGATGGTGGTGGTGGTAAATAGCATTTGGGAACTCACTCTGTTTGTGGAGTTGAATGCACATTATCATAGAGAGAGAGGAGATGGATCTGTTGTCATACAGGTATGTGGTGTAAAGAGGTTCATGTTGCCCTATCTGTTACCGTGGCATGCTATTAGCTGGGAGAGATGGTGACTACCAACATGCACAGGAATTAGAAACAATGAGATATAATATCTCAATAAGAATGCCAAGCAAAGGGAACAATTCACATACAACTAGTAAATGCTGAACTGGCAATTCACTCAATTTCAAGTATAAACAACACTAATCCATCATTACTCAAGCCACACTTAGGAAGTACATAACTGATTCTTTAGCGTGCTTTGAATCACTAATTCAAGCTAATTGGTGATAATTACTAATAATAGGGTATTATTGAATGAAGTCAATACATTCTGATATCGGTGAGCGTGTGTGTGTGTATGTATATGTGTGCATGTGGTTCACTATGTAGGTATTTTCCATGCTACACACATAGCTCTATGATACTAGGTTGAGATATGCAGACAGACAGCTCTGAGTTCATAGCCAGAGGGGACAAATGCGCACACATGTATAAGGAAATGTGATGTTTACAGGACAACAGCTGCTGCAACTCAAACAACCAATGAAGAATGAGAGGAAACTATTTGCACCACTGTGCCACCCCGCCCACTTGGCTGGACTCACATCCAGCTCGATGAAGATTTCAAATTCCGTGAGAGGAAGCATTAGCACGAGTATTTCTCTGCCGGCTAGTTGCACTCCGCTACTCAGGAACGGCTGAATCAACTACGTACGTACCTTATAAAGAGACCAAACGAGTCCACAAACAGACTCGAATAGCACTCACCCCCACTTAATAAGGTCAATAAAGTGGGAGGTGCAAGAGGCGTGGCCCAATGTTTAAGTATAGTAAGTTATCAATTCAACTACTCGGAAATTTTTCTGACTTATTATAAAAATTGCAAGTCCTTAGTACATTGCTATCCACTGGCACTTTCATGTGTGTTTTAGTGCATGTTCAAAACAAGAATCAGAATTATTTACTTTGCCATCTGTTTGTCACTTTTATCGTAACACTGGGGAAAAAATTACAGAAAGTTTATTTTTGAAAATGACTCTACTTGTATAGCACAATGAGAATGCCATGGCAACGGATTGTAAGATCTATCATCCTAACGTGCACACACACAAGTCTTCAAACAACTTCTTTCAATCCCAAGAAATGAAAGACTGTCTAAATTTCATTAACAGAGTATAATAGTAGTAAAGAAGGGCACAATGCCAGTGATGTATTAAGATACAGTTGCACGCACACGCGCACACACGCACGTAAGCAAGAAAGAAAGCATGGAGATAATTAACTCCAACTATGCAACACTCTGTCAATCTTAGCTGATACACACAAACAATTACAGCTGTTCATATGGCAGTAGATGGAACATGAGAAAAACACATTCAACTAAGTACAGTCAAACTAGAGTAGTACACACAGCTTGTGAACATAGTGTATTATACATATATATGTACATATATATAGTATAATAGTATAATACAAATATACACTTGCATATACGGTCTGAGACCTTCTGCCAGTAGACACAGTGTGACTGTGCAGTGGATACTTCTTCACACTTCGTTGAGATGTATCATACATACTGTATGTAGGTAGCTAGGCCACTCGCCCACAACTAATTAGACATCACATACACGTACATGTGTGTGTTTGTGTGTCAACGTGCGAACAATTCGAGATATGCATGATTGCCATCGGCAACAAAGCCGTATAACAATGGTGGTGAAGAGATTCTCTACATTCTGCAAATCCTTAGGCAATAGAACATAACAATTTAAGACAACTTAAAAAAAATGGAGATGTTCATGATATCGGGGGACTGGTACTCAAAAGTAATTAATGAAAGAAACTCACCGTTCTTACAACGCAACTACTGAAACTACTTCAACACATGCACACACGCACATATACTGACAGAGTGAGAGGTCAAAGGTGGGCCTAATGTATCCGGTATAAGAACACCTGCCAAGAACAAGGTTTTGGATGTAATTATTTCACTCTACACTGAGCATGCTCAGAAATAGCAAACAAGATGCTTATTTGAAACACTGAAAGTAAGACGAAGAATTGAAATAATACACAAGCTCACAAACATACAAACTTGTCAGCCTATACAATCACTTCACAATTATAGTCACAGCAGCTGAATGGCTGCAGATAGCAGCACGGGCTAATGAAGATAGCACGGGCTAGTAAATGTAGCAGAATGAGTCAGTGAATTCAGTAGCAACTGCATATATAGCTCACGGCCACAAGGGACAACAGTTGAGAGCCAATTTCACCTAATAGAGCCAACAATCTATTAATTATGTAACACCATCGCCACTGACAACCAGGGATAGGTCAATATGACAACACGTCACTTATAAATAAATTAGAAGTGGAACAACAACAAAAAAAAAGAAAAAAAAAAAAAAGAAGAAGAAAAAAAAGTTAAAAAGAATAGCAGATTGAAGAGTAAATATGTAATAGTGATAACTTAATAGAGACCAATTCACTCCTTGTTTTACAACTCCTAGAAATAAAAGATTCATACTCAATATTCTTTATAAACACACAACCCGTTACCTTAAACCAACCAAAAAAAAAAGTTTTTCAATTAAACATATTTCCACGAAATCAAACAATTTGAAACACTACAACATAAACAAACCACGTGCCAAGTACTGACCTTAGGCATGCCATCCATGGAGGGAAGTGGAAAGCTAGCAGTAGCTCCCCCAGTAGCGCCGTCAGGCTCAGCCCTGCCCCCTTGCTTCCTGGCTCCACCCTTTTGTTCGTCATCTGAGTCAGAGTCCCCGACGAGGTTTTCTTTCTTGTAGCCACGCATGCGATCCTCAAAACCAGACATTGCAACGTGCTGTAACCATAACAACTAGGGTAAAACATGGCAATGAATGTGAAGGTGTTAGTTCTGAAACTACAACAGCTAGGCGAGTTAACGAAGGGCTAGGCATGTTGGAATAAAAGAACAGTCAATTAGTTGGTACGTTCAGAATTATTACAACTTGATTGATAAGACTTAAAAAGTTTACTTTCAACCATATACCCATTAACTATCAATACTCACAATTTCAGCCGGAAAAACTATCAATACTCACATTTCACCCGGTAACTCTATGGGTATATATATATATGTACTATTTGGGACTTCTTATATCTGCCCTCTGCATCACTGCCGATTTCCCTGTCTTTTATCATTCTCTAAACATGCCAATATTGACTGTCTCACAGAGCTAGTGACCCTCAACAACATACTCCTGAATGGCATTGCCATGGCTTCACTCTCATATGGACATATGTAATACAACATACCCACAGAACCCTTCAACTGCCACTCACTTGTGATAAATGTGGAGATATATCTGATAAATTAAAATGTAAGTTGTACTACTCCTGTGGTGGAAAAGAAGGGGAAGGCCCACTGCCAGGTAGAGTGTGGTAAGTGGTGCTAAAAAATAAAAATTAAAAAGAACAATAAAAATAATTTCACAATATCATCACGTCTTAAACAAGTATAGTACTAATGTAATTATGATTCAATGACAGAATTGACTCCTGACCAATCATTCTAAGAACACTCGGCAAGATGTTAGCTACACGAATACTATATAAGAGCCATTTGCCCTAACTCCCTTTCAACCACGCCCACCATGAAGTGTGAGAAGAAGCTTACTAAACAACACAATGAGACTGTAGTAGTCTCAATCTATGTAGCACGCAACCAGTCCTACTCCAATACCAGCTCATAAAGTAAACACTGTCGCTATGGTGACTGAGCCAGAGTTGCGTACTTTGAGTCCTACCTAGCCAGTCTGGGGTCAGCAATGACTCAATGGCCACGTTACTAAATGACGTGAAAGAAACTTATTCAGAAGTGCAAGTGGCACTAATACTAGCCTCGTGTGTTCTACACAGTGAGATTATAGCAGCTTACAACATGATCGTCGCCATCGACACTAAATACTATAGATTGTACATCAAGTTCTTAAGATGCAATGGAGTTTCAGGGGGTGAAGAAAGCTGAGAGTTCAATAAGTATGGTAGCGCTATAATTGCTATAGTTACTACTACACAATGGATCCCATGGAAGCCAGAGAAGTGAGCTATGCTAAAGATGACCATGAAACTTCATATCATGCACAGTAGTGTTGGTAGAAAAGAAAAGCATACACACATGAGCCCTACAGTAAGTTGAATTGAAGACAGATATATAATATATACCTCTCTAAGTCACTAGTGAGTCAGCTCTGCTCATTCACTGAATTATTACTACTACAACAAAATGATAGTTAGCTCACTCAGCACACACACACACACACACACACACACACACACACACACACAAACTACATATGTACAAGTTTCAGCTATGCCTACTGAGATAGTGATAAATACTTTCATCACTAGAAATGGAGAAACAATTCCAGAACACACACACACACACACACACACACTGTAACCCAATTTATACCTACGTACTTAATAAAGTATTTAAAGATTGGAATAATCAGATCATTATTGGACTTGATAATTAATATCAATTGTCCTGGCAATCTCTCTGTCCATAGAACTAATTACCAGAACACCAAACACACAAACACACACATGTAGCTACATAATGAGATTGAACAAGTTGATTACACATATCCTACAGGATGAGCTGTCCCCCACACTTGGGAAAGAAAGGAGGAGCTATTTCTAATAACATTGCCAGTCTAGGACCAGACAGCTGCTACTAGACTTTAGCAGTGATCCAGAATAGTCTAAGCAAAGTGTGAACTATACTTGTCCACCTGAGCAAACCTGAATCCTTCATTAACCAAGCAACACTTAGGAAGCTATTGACCTTTTAGTCTGTCCAAGAGTATGCTTTACATACAACCCATTCAAACCAGGGTAATTCCTGAATAAAGTCTAGTAATAAATTATTCTAATTCCACCAGATAGGGTGTATGGTTAATAGTCCCCACTATGTGTAGTGTGTGTGTGTGTGTGTGTGTGTGTGTATGTATGCATGTGTGTGTATGTGTGCATGTGTGTGTGTGTGTACGTATGTGTGTGTATGTGTGTGTACGTGTGTGTGTGTATGTATGTGTGTGTGTATGAACTTGCTGGTGTTGTGATGTGTAGTATGAATGTGTGTGTATTAGTATTAGTATCAGTGGTTGTGTGTATGTGTGTATGTATGTGTGCACTCAAGAACACTTCCATACATTAGGAAATGCTGAAGCTAGGTCTCTAAAAATATGTAATGGAAAAATAAGAATTGCTTAAATTCCAGTTAAATTCCTAGTTTTCTAAGTAAATATAAAAACAACAACAACAATAAAGTACAGCAACAGATTAAAAGAATGTTGACATGACTAGCAAGCACAGTAGAACAGTAGCTAAAACAAAGCACTACCAGTCAACTTGAAAGAATACGGAACTAGCTAAATTAGCTAGTTCAGTGATAAGTCAGCTATTAGCTAGTTTAGCTAGTTCAATCAAAGTGTTACAGTGACTCTTACCACAACCTCCACTTTAGATAAAACATACTACAGACAACTAACTACAAGCAAGCCAGACAGCACAGCTGCCCTTAGCTGCCGGCCTAGAATGGAAGCGCCTCAGGGCAAAGTGTTGGCACCAGGCTACAAATGAAGTCGCTAAAATTTCTCAGGTTGCTCAGTCGCTAATTTTTTTTTCTCAACCACTCCATAGAAGACTTGCCTAGGAATCCCAGCCAGCAAACATTAAAATCTTTACGAGTAGGTGTTGAAAAAATTCTTAGGGAAATAAGAAAACTGTAGTGTAGTAGCTTCTCTCCGTGAACTTGTAATTCTCTATTTTTCTGAATCCAGCATAGCTAAGAAAAAAATCAAACAATATAACACACATTTCACTAAATTGCAAGAAAACTTCTCAATACTAGTTATGTCAAATGCATTTTGCAATTCTTACTTGTGGTTACAGTTCCAAAGAGAATGTAAAATAAAATGAACTCCTGTCTCAGTCACAGCAGTGTTGTGGAAAGTACAGTTCAGCACAGTATCCAACTTTGTTCACCAACTTTTAGCTGCAGTAAAATTGCTAGCCTCAGATAGAAACGCAGAAAAGTCGTCAGGAAAGCTATGCGGCGCTACACCGACAACACACCGGGATATATACAGCGCCCCCGGAGGGCAGCTTCACTTCGCACCAGAAGCCTCTCTAGGTTGAGGCGTTGATCTGCTGAACACTGCGCCGCATCATCCCCAGTGAGCGGACTTCCCAATAGTGAACGAAGCATAAATAACACAAGGACCAAAAACGGGTATGGAGCGCTTTATATAGAACATCCCACCGACAATTGCTAATAGTATTCATAGACACACGCCCCTTTGGCGGTTTTGTAAAACCAACAAAATAGTTTGACCGCATAATTTGACCTGAAGTGTTAGTAAGCAGTGAGTACCTAGTATGTCTAAGAACAAAGTGAACAGCAGGGCTTCAAACTTTCAAAGCAATAGCCCTGGAGGCCTTTTGGAGAGCCAGCGGCGGCGCCTTGACGAGCTGGAGACTCTGCTGGCCGGAAGAGACGATGTAATTGCCAACCTGCAAAGAAAGCTGGCTGAACAGGGCGAGCTCCATCTGTCAGCAATGAAGAAGATCAGGAGGGAAAGGGACGAGCTGAGGTGCAAGAATGCAGCACTTGTGAATAAACTAGCAGAAGTGAGCAGGAAACGTAGCTTGACGACTGTAACTCCCCCGCTACCAAGGTAAGTAGTGGCACATCTGCATGCATAGCTTGGCATGATGCAGTGTTTCAGCTAGGTTCACAGTTGATTACTGCTCAGTTACAGCTCCCAGTAGCTGTCAAAGCAATAATTTATGAGCCATTTCAAAGCATGGTAAAGCAATAATTTATGAGCCATTTCAAAGCATGGTAATAAAAATATTAGCGAAGTCAATGGTTTGAAAATATCTATAGCTAATAGCTATGCTTGTTTACATGATGTACAGCTGTAATTATACTTGGTAAAGCTATGGTAAATGTTTATTAACTGAAAATATAAGTTTGGGTCTCGATGCAGAGCTTGACACTTATTTTGTGTAAACATAAATATCTATTTTAAGGTTTGCTTAACACCCGGGTAAAATGTGTTAGTTTTGATGGCAATAAATGATATGAAATTAATAGTAACATAGCGAAGCAAACTGTTTGGAAAAATTCATATTCCAGTTTAGAAATCCCCAAATTATTTTATTAAATTGAATGACAGAGTTATGTACCTGCCTTCATTCCCTGAATTGGTACTATGGCGATGTCACCACTGAGAAGCCTACTTGCTAAACATTATTATACCATTTGCTACGGCACAACAATTGATTTTTTTTTAAAACATGACTAAACAGTTTATTTTTTAAGGAAGAGTGTGATGTTCCACAACTTTTGCTATTTTACTCTATATTAATTTTGTCTTCTTCTACTATTTGATTCACACCTAAACATATAAGTATGTAGGAACAAAATGAAGTCCTACAAGGTTTTATTGTAAGCTGTCACATTCCTAAGCTTTGCCTGCGGCCATGACTGTATAGAGATATCACAGAGAACTGAGCCAGTCAGTTTGGGGGGGTGTACACATTCTACATCTGTTTTCCCAGGTGCTAGGAATTCCTTAACATGGAAGAGTTCCCAGCAAACGACTTGTTCATGCAGATATCTTTAGGTTTATGCGTAAAAGTTATGCGACGGGATTATCAGACTTTCCCCCCCCCCCCCCCCCCCCCGAAATTTCACTATATTAAAATTTGCTGTATTCAGGGCTAATATGTGTTTATGCATAGTATTTCGTTATGATATACTGGACGATTATTCTTTGATGGTGCAAACCAACTATGACAATATGGCAAGTTCAGGAAATGATATTACATTATGTATTTACCCTTGCCTGGCCTAGAAGGTGCAGTGTATTGGATTGTTTAGTTCAGTAACATACAAATGGCCGGTTATCAGTGACTAGAAACGGTCATCCGGCCTGCCCATGTCACAGAACTGATGGTCATAGCGTATTGTCCACTATTAGACGGCCACACCAGATTCATTCTAATCGTGGGATAGACAGTATTAAAAATGCATGCCTTCACCAATGTTATGTCTTGAGAGGCTAGCAGAGACTTTCATTCTGCTCTGAATCAATTACTCAAAGGGTATCAATTAGCTGATGCCGAGACAAACTTATCACCATGTCACTTTCATTCAGCTGAGCACACTTACTCACGAGACCACCCAACTCCTCCCAGCCAATTACCTTCATGTGTTTATTTTTTCTCAAGACTATCCCATATCCCATCTTTGGTTCAAATTTTGTCCTTTTGTTTCTTTCAATATGCTTGTACAATCAAGGCATTATACCCAAGCAGAATCACCAGCAGTGCCGCAGGCTTGTGCCTCTATGCCCCGAAGCCGTAGCAGCTGGGATCTCACGTTCACACTTATCTAACTTCAGTTTGAAATCAAACTGGTGTAGAATGAGCGAGGTATTCTTGTTGCAGACGTGGCTGGTTTGCGTGTGTGCTTAGTTTTAATGGATTGCAAAGATGGCATGCTAATATGATAACCCATCAATACGTCTGAAATGTTTGCGGAAAGGTCTGCTGACTCTGAAGGATTCCTTTAATTGAAGCTTGTGGCCTCAAGGCTTTGAATGCAGCTGAATCCTTGCTAGTGAGAGCAGTTAGCTTCTCTGACTGACTGACTGGCTATCACATTTCTATGGATATAAATGCACAATGGTTATATGATGTGATCGAGAGTGTTGTCCTGGGCGAGTGTGTGATACTTTAACCATACCATTCCTTCATGAAATACTATAACACGTATCCTTCCATTTTCATGCTACCCATTTTTTTTTTTGTTGGAATTTGGTCACATGAGATAAACAGAATGCACAGTTATGTGATAAAACTTGTGTGTAATGATATTCATGGAGCTGGTAGTTGCTGGCATATGTGTGTGCGCCATATCGTTTCCATTCCCCAGATAATATTGTCTCGATTGGCTACATTGCAGAGTGCATTCCATTCTGCCTTCTTTGCTGGAGAGGTCATACGGGGCGCTTAACTTACCAACGCCCTCAGGGGAACTGACCTATCTGGCTTTATTTCTACCCCAACACATAGCTATCAAGGCTTTTTAATACCACAAACAATGCAAAATTTTGACAAACTCATTATTTGTAGAATGATCATGTTGTATTCAAAAGATCATATGACTGCAAAAAACAAAACAAAATACAAAAGAAAAACAGCGGTATTAGTTTCAAAGATGTTTAGAAAAATTCAATATGCAGCTGCATTTTAATATCCTTGAAAGTTTGGGTTGTATGGAGCCTGATAAGTCAAAGCAAATAACGCATCAAACATAATAATAATAATAATAATAATAAAATAATACTAACTATAAAATAATAATAATAATAGTAATAATAAAATAATAATAATAATAATAATAATAATAATAATAATAATAATAATAATAACAATAAAATAATAATAATAATAATAATAATAACAATAGCAATAAAATAATAATAATAATAATAATAATAATAATAATAATAATAATAATAATAATAATAATAATAATCATCATAGTGGTGTGCTTCAGCACAAATGACAAGTAAGCTAAAGCTTTAAAGTGATAGCTAGCTGAGCCACACCCCTAGCTGAGCCACACCCCTAGCTGAGCCACACCCCTAGGCATAATTTATATAGATGTTGAAATTGAAAGGTT
>WLWD01003081.1_pt1 | contig 48140 bp, 20 predicted proteins | sample 6712731 | NCBI WGS metagenome assembly WLWD01 (sample SAMN12718690, study PRJNA576275) | sponge metagenome | isolation source: marine sponge | host: Mycale hentscheli | place: New Zealand: South Island, Marlborough, Capsize Point | collected 2014-11-01 | reverse complement strand
GTACCCACTCCTATAGACTCCCTGTACCAACTCCTATAGACTCCCTGTACCGACTCCTATAGACTCCCTGTACCCACTCCTATAGACTCCCTGTACCCACTCCTATAGTCTCCCTGTACCCACTCCTATAGACTCCCTGTACCCACTCCTATAGTCTCCTTGCACCCACTCCTATATTCTCCCTGTACCCACTCCTATAGACTCCCTGTACCCACTCCTATAGACTCCCTGTACCCACTCCTATAGACTCCCTGTACCGACTCCTATAGTCTCCTTGCACCCACTCCTATAGTCTCCTTGCACCCACTCCTATAGTCTCCCTGTACCCACTCCTATAGTCTCCCTGTACCCACTCCTATAGTCTCCCTGTACCCACTCCTATAGTCTCCCTGTATCGACTCCTATATAGACTCCCTGTACCCTCTCATATAGTCTCCTTGCACCCACTCCTATAGTCTCCATGTAGTGACTACTATAGTCTCCCTGCACCCATTGCTATAGTCTCCCTGTACCAACTCCTATAGACTCCCTGTACCCACTCCTATCGTCTACCTGTACCAACTTCTATAGTCTCCCTGTACCAACTCCTATAGACTACCTGTACCCACTCCTATAGTCTCCCTGTACCCACTCCTATAGTCTCCCTGTACACACTCCTATAGTCTCCCTGTACCCACTCCTATAGTCTCCCTGTACCCACTCCTATAGTCTCCCTGTACCCACTCCTATAGTCTTCCTGTACCGACTCCTATAGTCTCCCTGTACCAACTCCTATAGACTCCCTGTACCCACTCCTATAGTCTCCCTGTACCCACTCCTATAGTCTTCCTGTACCGACTCCTATAGTCTCCCTGTACCCACTCCTATAGTCTCCCTGTACCCACTCCTATAGTCTCCTTGCACCCACTCCTATAGTCTCCCTGTGCCCACTCCTATAGTCTCCCTGTATCGACTCCTATATAGACTCCCTGTACCCTCTCCTATAGTCTCCTTGCACCCACTCCTATAGTCTCCCTGTACTGACTACTATAGTCTCCCTGCACCCATTGCTATAGTCTCCCTGTACCAACTCCTATAGACTCCCTGTACCCACTCCTATCGTCTACCTGTACCAACTTCTATAGACTCCCTGTACCAACTCCTATTGACTCCCTGTACCCACTCCTATAGTCTCCCTGTAACCCACTCCTATAAGACTTTTTGTACCCACTCCTATCGTCTTCCTGACCAACCCTTCTATAGTCTAACCTGTACCCCCCTGTTCTATGTCGCCCTGTATCGACTCCTATATAGACGTTCCCTGTACGCAACTTTCCTATAGACTCCCTGTACCACTCCTATAGTCTCCTTGCAACCACTCCTAACTCTCACTCCCTGTATCGACCCTATATAGACTCCTCCCTTACCAATCTCCTATAGACTCCCTGTCCCACCCTATAGTCCCTGCAAACCCACTCCTATAGTCTCCCTGTACCCACTCCTATAGTCTCCCTGTACCAACTTCTATAGACTCCCTTTACCCATCCTATAGACGCCCGGTACCCACTTTCCTATAGTTTCCTTGCACCACCTCCTATATTTTTCCCTGTACCCCCCACTCCTATAGTCCTCCCTGTAAACTACCCACTCCTATAGAATCCCTGTACCCACTCCTATAGTCTACCTGTACCCACTCCTATAGACTCCGTGTACCCACTCCTATAGTCTCCCTGTACCCACTCCTATAGTCTACCTGTACCCACTCCTATAGTCTCCCTGTACCAACTTCTATCGTCTCCCTGTACCCACTCCTATAGTCTCCCTGTACCAATTCCTATAGACTCCCTGTACCCACACCTATAGACTCTCTGTACCCACTCCTATAGTCTACCTGTACCCACTCCTATAGTCTCCCTGTACCAACTTCTATCGTCTCCCTGTACCCACTCCTATAGTCTCCCTGTACCAACTCCTATAGACTCCCTGTACCCACTCCTATAGTCTCCCTGTACCCACTCCTATAGTCTCCCTGTACCAACTTCTATAGACTCCCTGTACCCACTCCTATAGACTCCCTGTACCCACTCCTATAGTCTCCCTATACCCACTCCTATAGACCCACTCCTATAGTCTCCCTGTACCAACTTCTATAGACTCCCTGTACCAACTTCTATAGACTCCCTGTATCAACTCCTATAGTCTACCTGTACCCTCTCCTATAGACTCCCTGTACCCACTCCTATAGTCTCCCTATACCCACTCCTATAGACCCACTCCTATAGTCTCCCTGTACCAACTTCTATAGACTCCCTGTACCAACTCCTATAGACTCCCTGTACCCACTCCTATAGACTCTGTGTACCCACTCCTATAGTCTACCTGTACCATCTCCTATAGACTCCCTGTACCCACTCTTATAGTCTCCCTATACCCACTCCTATAGTCTACCTGTACCCACTCCTATAGTCTCCCTATGCCCACTCCTATAGTCTACCTGTACCCACTCCTATAGTCTACCTGTACCCACTCCTATAGTCTACCTGTACCCACTCCTATAGACTCCCTGTACCAACTCCTATAGACTCCCTGTACCGACTCCTATAGACTCCCTGTACCCACTCCTATAGACTCCCTGTACCCACTCCTATAGTCTCCTTGTACCCACTCCTATAGACTCCCTGTGCCCACTCCTATAGACTCAATGTACCCACTCCTATAGTCTCCCTGTACCCACTCCTATAGTCTACCTGTACCCACTCCTATAGTCTCCCTGTACCAACTTCTATAGACTCCCTGTACCAACTCCTATAGACTCCCTGTACCCACTCCTATAGACTCCCTGTACCCACTCCTATAGACTCCCTGTACCCACTCCTATAGACTCCCTGTACCCACTCCTATAGTCTCCTTGCACCCACTCCTATAGTCTCCCTGTACCCACTCCTATAGTCTCCCTGTATCGACTCCTATATAGACTCCCTGTACCCACTCCTATAGACTCCCTGTACCCACTCCTATAGACTCTTTGTACCCACTCCTATAGTCTCCTTGCACCCACTCCTATAGTCTCCCTGTACCCACTCCTATAGACTCCCTGTACTCACTCCTATAGACTCCCTGTACCCACTCCTATAGACTCCCTGTACCCACGCCTATAGTCTCCTTGCACCCACTCCTATAGTCTCCTTGCACCCACTCCTATAGTCTCCCAGTACCCACTCCTATAGTCTCCCTGTACCCACTCCTATAGTCTCCCTGTATCGACTCCTATATAGACTCCCTGTACCCTCTCATATAGTCTCCTTGCACCCACTCCTATAGTCTCCCTGTACTGACTACTATAGTCTCCCTGCACCCATTGCTATAGACTCCCTGTACCAACTCCTATAGACTCCCTGTACCCAACCACTCCTATCGTCTACCTGTACCAACTTCTATAGTCTCCCTGTACCAACTCCTATAGACTACCTGTACCCACTCCTATAGTGTCCCTGTACCCACTCCTATAGTCTCCCTGTACCCACTCCTATAGTCTTCCTGTACCGACTCCTATAGTCTCCCTGTACCAACTCCTATAGACTCCCTGTACCCACTCCTATCGTCTACCTGTACCAACTTCTATAGTCTCCCTGTACCAACTCCTATAGACTCCCTGTACCCACTCCTATCGTCTACCTGTACCAACTTCTATAGACTCCCTGTACCAACTCCTATTGACTCCCTGTACCCACTCCTATAGTATCCCTGTACCCACTCCTATAGACTTTTTGTACCCACTCCTATCGTCTCCCTGACCAACTCCTTCTATAGTCTACCTGTACCCACTCCTATAGTCTCCCTGTATCGACTCCTATATAGACTCCCTGTACCAACTCCTATAGACTCCCTGTACCCACTCCTATAGTCTCCTTGCACCCACTCCTATAGTCTCCCTGTATCGACTCCTATATAGACTCCCTGTACCAACTCCTATAGACTCCCTGTACCCACTCCTATAGTCTCCTTGCACCCACTCCTATAGTCTCCCTGTACCCACCCTATAGTCTCCCTGTACCCACTTCTATATACTCCCTGTACCCACTCCTATAGACTCCCTGTACCCACTCCTATAGTTTCCTTGCACCCACTTCCTATAGTCTCCCTGTACCCACTCCTATAGTCTCCCTGTACCCACTCCTATAGTCTCCCTGTACCAACTCCTATAGACTCCCTGTACCCACTCCATAGACTCCCTGTACCCACTCCTATAACTTTTTGTACCCAACCCTATCGTCTCCCTGCATCCTTCTATAGTCTAACCTGTACCACTCCTAGAGTCCCCTTAACAACTCCTTAGACTCCCTGTACCCACACCTATAGACTCTTGGTACCCACTCCTATACTCCTCCCGGACCAACTCCTATCGCTCCCTGTACCCACTCCTATAGACTCCCTGTGGCCCATCGCATAGACTCAATGGACCCACCCTATAGTCTCCCGGTACCCACTCTAATCGTCTAACCTGTACCACTTCTACAGACGCCCTGTCCCACCCTATAGAACTCCCTGTCCAACTCCTATAGAACTCCCTGTACCCACTCCTATAGACTCTGTGTCCCACTCCTATAGTCTCCCTGTACCCACTCCTATAGGACTGTCCCTGTACCACTCCTATAGTCTCCTTGCACCCACTCCTATAGTCTCCCTTTACCACTCCTATAGACTCCCTGTACCCACTCCTATATACTCCTCCCTAGACCCACTCCTATAGTCCTCCCTTGCACTCCACTCCTATAGTCTCCTTGCACCCACTCCTATAGTCTCCCTGTACCCACTCCTATAGTCTCCCTGTACCCACTCCTATAGTCTCCCTGTACCCACTCCTATATAGTACCCTCTCTCCCTGTACCCACTCCTATAGTCTCCCTGCACCCATTGCTATAGTCTCCCTGTACCAACTCCTATAGACTCCCTGTACCCAACCACTCCTATCGTCTACCTGTACCAACTTCTATAGACTCCCTGTACCCACTCCTATAGACTCCCTGTACCCACTCCTATAGACTCCCTGTACCCACTCCTATAGTCTCCCTGTACCCACTCCTATAGTCTCCCTGTACCCGACTCCTATAGTCTCCCTGTACCAACTCCTATAGACTCCCTGTACCCACTCCTATCGTCTACCTGTACCAACTTCTATAGTCTCCCTGTACCAACTCCTATAGACTCCCTGTACCCACTCCTATCGTCTACCTGTACCAACTTCTATAGACTCCCTGTACCAACTCCTATTGACTCCCTGTACCCACTCCTATAGTCTCCCTGTACCCACTCCTATAGACTTTTTGTACCCACTCCTATCGTCTCCCTGACCAACTCCTTCTATAGTCTACCTGTACCCACTCCTATAGTCTCCCTGTATCGACTCCTATATAGACTCCCTGTACCAACTCCTATAGACTCCCTGTACCCACTCCTATAGTCTCCTTGCACCCACTCCTATACTCTCCCTGTATCGACTCCTATATAGACTCCCTGTACCAACTCCTATAGACTCCCTGTACCCACTCCTATAGTCTCCTTGCACCCACTCCTATAGTCTCCCTGTACCCACTCCTATAGTCTCCCTGTACCAACTTCTATAGACTCCCTGTACCCACTCCTATAGACTCCCTGTACCCACTCCTATAGTTTCCTTGCACCCACTCCTATAGTTTCCCTGTACCCACTCCTATAGTCTCCCTGTACCCACTCCTATAGTCTCCCTGTACCAACTCCTATAGACTTTCTGTACCCACTCCTATAGACTCCGTGTACCCACTCATATAGTCTACCTGTACCCACTCCTATAGTCTCCCTGTACCAACTTCTATCGTCTCCCTGTACCCACTCCTATAGTCTCCCTGTACCAACTCCTATAGACTCCCTGTACCCACACCTATAGACTCTGTGTACCCACTCCTATAGTCTCCCTGTACCAACTCCTATCGTCTCCCTGTACCCACTCCTATAGTCTCCCTGTACCAACTCCTATAGACTCTGTGTACCCACTCCTATAGTCTCCCTGTACCCACTCCTATAGTCTCCCTGTACCCACTCCTATAGTCTCCCTGTACTGTACCCACTCCTATAGACTCCCTGTACCAACTCCTATAGTCTCCCTATACCCACTCCTATAGACCCACTCCTATAGTCTCCCTGTACCAACTTCTATAGACTCCCTGTACCAACTCCTATAGACTCCCTGTACCCACTCCTATAGACTCTGTGTACCCACTCCTATAGTCTACCTGTACCATCTCCTATAGACTCCCTGTACCCACTCTTATAGTCTCCCTATACCCACTCCTATAGTCTACCTGTACCCACTCCTATAGTCTCCCTATGCCCACTCCTATAGTCTACCTGTACCCACTCCTATAGTCTACCTGTACCCACTCCTATAGTCTACCTGTACCCACTCCTATAGACTCCCTGTACCAACTCCTATAGACTCCCTGTACCGACTCCTATAGACTCCCTGTACCCACTCCTATAGACTCCCTGTACCCACTCCTATAGTCTCCTTGTACCCACTCCTATAGACTCCCTGTGCCCACTCCTATAGACTCAATGTACCCACTCCTATAGTCTCCCTGTACCCACTCCTATAGTCTACCTGTACCCACTCCTATAGTCTCCCTGTACCAACTTCTATAGACTCCCTGTACCAACTCCTATAGACTCCCTGTACCCACTCCTATAGACTCCCTGTACCCACTCCTATAGACTCCCTGTACCCACTCCTATAGACTCCCTGTACCCACTCCTATAGTCTACCTGTACCCACTCCTATAGACTCCCTGTACCCACTCCTATAGTCTCCTTGCACCCACTCCTATAGTCTCCCTGTACCCACTCCTATAGTCTCCCTGTATCGACTCCTATATAGACTCCCTGTACCCTCTCCTATAGACTCCCTGTACCCACTCCTATAGACTCCCTGTACCCACTCCTATAGACTCCCTGTACCCACTCCTATAGTCTCCTTGCACCCACTCCTATAGTCTCCCTGTACCCACTCCTATAGACTCCCTGTACCCACTCCTATAGACTCCCTGTACCCACTCCTATAGACTCCCTGTACCCACTCCTATAGTCTCCTTGCACCCACTCCTATAGTCTCCTTGCACCCACTCCTATAGTCTCCCTGTACCCACTCCTATAGTCTCCCTGTACCCACTCCTATAGTCTCCCTGTATCGACTCCTATATAGACTCCCTGTACCCTCTCATATAGTCTCCTTGCACCCACTCCTATAGTCTCCCTGTACTGACTACTATAGTCTCCCTGCACCCATTGCTATAGTCTCCCTGTACCAACTCCTATAGACTCCCTGTACCCAACCACTCCTATCGTCTACCTGTACCAACTTCTATAGTCTCCCTGTACCAACTCCTATAGACTACCTGTACCCACTCCTATAGTGTCCCTGTACCCACTCCTATAGTCTCCCTGTACCCACTCCTATAGTCTTCCTGTACCGACTCCTATAGTCTCCCTGTACCAACTCCTATAGACTCCATAGACTCCCTGTACCCACTCCTATAGTCTCCCTGTACCCACTCCTATAGACTTTTTGTACCCACTCCTATCGTCTCCCTGACCAACTCCTTCTATAGTCTACCTGTACCCACTCCTATAGTCTCCCTGTACCGACTCCTATAGACTCCTTGTACCCACTCCTATAGACTCCCTGTACCCACTCCTATTGTCTCCCTGTACCCATTCCTGTAGTCTCCCTGTACCCACGTTCATATGATAGAGGTTATTTAAAGAGATGTGTTCGTAAATTGTCACCTAATGATGGGTAAGGGATGTTTAAGATGTGTTCACAAGTTAGGGTTACTTAAAGAGATTTGTTAGTGGCTACGTCACCACCTAAAGAGATGTTAGGTCACATAAAAATAGGTAAGGGTCATTAAATGTGTTCATAGGTTAGGTCACCTAAGGATAGGTAAGGTGTGTTCACATGGTATGGTTCACTTAAAGAGATGTGTTCATTGGTAAAGATCTCTAAGTGTAGTAGCTATGTTTATTGATAAGGAAAACTGTTTAAGTCAGGTTGCTAAAAAAAGATCGGTTCACATCATATATGTAGGTAAAGATCACTAAGATATGGCACTTACTGGTTAGGAATACTAAGTATCTTAGAATAAGATTTGAGAGATGTATTTATATGTATAAATCGTCAATAATTGAGAATGCTTGATCACAGAGATGTATTTATCATTAAGGGGGCATGTTCATGAGTAGGAGAGGCATTTTGGGTACAGATCGACAGTGTTTCATATAGAGATAGGGCCATCCCGAGATTCCTCCCCCAGTCACAGATAGTTGATAGGTACAGGGTCATTGAGCTATACAAGGAGTTTGTTATAATGGTTACGTATATACATGAGATAGCGGCATTCTTATTGATAGTTCAAGTGAAACTCGATTAAAATGATGTTTTTAATAATAGGTAAATTGAGTAGATAAGTTTATAGGTAATGGTCACAATAAATATTGTTCATGGGTAAGGGTTGCTAAGAAAGTTGTGTGCATAGGTAAGAGAGAGGGGTTTAAGGTAAGGGTCAATAGTGGATTTGTTTATAGGTAAGGGTCACTGATAAAACATTATCAATAACAATTTCTTCAACAAAATGGCCATTGATGTCTGTAAAATTCCTTTCTTTGAGTATTAAAACTACATTGACTGATATTATATGTATATATGATATAGACACGTAGGACACGAGACAGGAGAGAGGGAAATACATTCATCTGTGCAAGATGAAGAGCATGTCAAAACAAGATACAAGGTACTTGCTATTAAAAAAAAATTTTTTTTTTTGTGTGTGGGTGTGTGTTTTGTCAATGTAGCTACTGAGGTAGTTGCACTCTTGCTCTATATAATGCACCACAAATAATATTTTTGTTACAGAAATTTGAGAGGTGAAGGTATACTGCCGAAGAAAGTGGACCGACGTCACACCTACAATGATGTCGGATAAATACAAAATGTCCTTTGATCCCTTGGAATTCCATTGAAAGTGGACCTACCTAAAGAAGCAAAGAACTAATTTTCAAACTGAACAAATCTATTAATTTTTTGTGTGTAATTCACAAATTTTTGATAATATTTTTGTTACTACAACTATTTTTACAGTATTGTAGCTAAATAATACCAGCGAAATATACAGTGGTATAACAAAGTAATAACCATGTAATACACAGTAATATAGCAAAGTAATAACCATGTAATACACAGTGGTATAGCAAAGTAATAACCATGTAATACACAGTGGTATAACAAAGGAATAACCATGTAATACACAGTGGTATAGCAAAGTAATAACCATGTTATACACAGTGGTATAGCAAAGTAATAACCATGTAATACACAGTGGTATAACAAAGTAATAACCATGTAATACACAGTGGTATAGCAAAGTAATAACCATGTTATACACAGTGGTATAGCAAAGTAATAACCATGTAATACACAGTGGTATAACAAAGGAATAACCATGTAATACACAGGCGTATAGCAAAGTTATAACCATGTAATACACAGTGGTATAACAAAGGAATACCAGCATAATACACAGTTAATACACAGTGGTATAGCAGAGTAATACCAGTGTATTGTGTGGTTATTATTCAAGTATACACACAAAATAACAATGTAATACATCAGTTATACACATGTGTACACACTAGTGTATTTCTGGAGAATACTACTGTTATACCTAATGGCGTATTACGGTACTTATAAGCCATTTTTACACATAGTGTATACCTGAAGAATACCAGGAGTATTCCAGTTGTATACTAGAAGATTATCATTGTTATACACTAGTGTATATCACACTTTTTGCATGGTGGAAAGGGTTAAAATGTTAAAAATAAAGACATGAGTAAGTAATATATACAAATTTACTACAGATAATGTATTTGTTTATTATTTAGACATTCCCACTAGAACTAGACTGGATGCGTGGTCCTGACATGCTAGTGGCTATGAGTGGATACATCCAATCAGTACAGATAAATGATACAGTGTATGTTGGAAGAGGATGGACTGACAGACGTGAGGATCACTACATAGTGATGGCCTACAACAAACAGTCCTGCCAGTGGCACACTCTATCTCCATACACCACCAGGGCGTTTGCTATGACTACCATAAACAACAAACTAGTTTTGGTCGGAGGAAGAAATAGAGGTAACTCTGATAGCTATGAGCTAGGAGAGTGGCAGCCTGACAGCAACCAGTGAAAAATATGAACATGTTTATACAGGTTTTAAAAAAATATGAATTTTTCCTTGTAGTAGGATTTTTATTTTGTGTGTGATTTCCGCATATTTTTTTGTGGTTATAAAGCACTGGGAATAATATCTAACTCAACCTTCAGTTTTAGGTAATTCAATTCCTGACTTTAGTGGTGGAGACGTTAGCTTTAATTTTAATAATGTCTTTTACTTTTGCTCAAAGCTGCAATAACTTGAGACTTGCTATCTCAGTGTAGCAGTGATCAGATTAGCTGATCATTGTGTGGTGTCCCAAGAGCCATTGAATTCTCCCTACAATGATATCATCCAATGCTCTAATTTCAGTTTTCAAGTACTTGGTACCAACACTATTTGTTGGCCTTTGGAAGGCAATTGTGATATTCTAGCATTGGATAATTGGAACGGTTTAGTAGAACATGGCGCTGTAATTTCATGTTCGACTTCCTTCTATGCTCCACTAGAATATGAAAGTTCTAATAAGTTTAGATACTTCTCCTTTGATTCCTCTAAATTTATGGCTGAAGCGGTTCTTGAAGTAAGCTAATTGGCAGAGGGTAGCTATAGTAACGGATGCAGCAGACAGCTTCTATCTGCACACTGTGGAACATTGCTATTTCAACTTTAAATCAGATTTTATATTGAACTTTATGCAAATTTTCATATTGATAGGATTTTAAAGAAATTGAAGAAGTTTCAATATCGTTCTCTGCCTAAGAAGTTGGTAGACTTTTTAATGTGTAAGAGATTGTTTTATGATATGAGCTGGCCAGGCTATGTATGGTTAGTTATTAACTATGATAATGAACTTGTAGGCTCATGTTATGACAAAGTAATTTTGTTCTGGTATTATTTAGATCTAGATACAGGTACTTCTAATAGCAAAGTTGGTATTTTAAATAAGGAGACAAGGATGGCATCTGGTTGTGGTCCTATAATTTTAACTCACTGTAACATCAGCGCGAAGGCCAGACTAGCGAGGATGTATTTTTTGCAACAGAATAGAAGTAAGCAGTTCATATCTAATTACAGCACATCTGCAGGTCTGAGTTCAGTAAGTCTTCCTTATATACCACCTGACATACACCTCAATGAACTAGATGTGCTGTCTATTATCTCTTCTGTCACTTATCTGCTGGTAATTGTTTTTATTTCGGTCACTCTCACACTTTATTTATACTTCAGAAAGGAACCAACCATTAGAGCTACAGCTGTGCCTCTGAATCTGCTGTCCTTCCTGGGATGCTACCTTCTGTTGGGCTATAACCTGTTGCTGAGTTCCATGCATTGGCGTTCAAGCCATAAAGATGTTGTAAACTTGGTGTGTAATATTTCAGTTTGGCTGTATGGGTGGAGTGTTCCCATGACGCTCATATTGTGCGTGTTACTCATGAAACTCGTCCGAGTGTATCGGTTATTTCACTATTTTGATGTGACGAGAAAATGGCCGTGGTATGATGGAACTTTAGCTTTATACGCTTTACTATTGCCGTTGCCTTCTGTCATTATCTGTGCTACTCTGTCGGCAATGAGTAAGTGGAAATTGGTGATTAATGCAGGAGTGGAAGATAACGAATTTGTAGCAAGGTACAAGTGTCAGTCTGTTGGAACAGTGAGACCCATATTTCAAGGGAACAGTTGGCATATCTCTGTTTCCATTTGTCTCGTTCTGCTACTGGTGGTATTGAAGTCTCGCCAAATTATATTCCAACAGTTCAGGTACATTATGACAGTGATTTGTTTGCTAGTTTTGTTACTTAATAAATTAATATTAGCTATAGTGTACAACTCAGTGTTTAGAATCTCAGAATATACTTTGGTGTATTCTTTTGGCTTTTTTCTTCAAACGAAGTCAATCTCACTTTATTTTTATCAAACAGAAGAATAAGAAATGAATAACTTATAGGTTCGGAACTTATTTTTAGGTTCGGAACTTATTTTTTGGTTCTGTGAATAGAAATAAGGTGTTCATGAGCAATATAGTTTTCATATTTTTTGTCCAATTGGTCATGGACATTTCTAGTTAGAAGAAAGCCAGTGAGTACTAAAAGAACAAAGCAGCCATTTCATCTAACATTATCAGCTGTTCTTTAGTTGTCCTAGTAACACATTTCAATGCAAGCAGATTAATGTTACTATTTGCTATTTAAAAAAACGTGTACTAAAACATACTCTGCTAAAAAAATTAGTCTTTCTATGGTTAGTAATTTCATTATCACTTTGTCAAGTTTTAGTGATGAACCTGTACACCTATATATAAGAGCTCAAAACAAGAATTTCTGCACACTACATTGCATAAACCTATAGATTGATTTAACGGCAATATTTAAGCTCAGCAGAGAGTGGCTGACAGGCGGTCAGAAACTCTTTTTTAACTCTCCCACTTGTATATACTGACTCCTCATTGTATTCCAATGCTTTAAATTCCAGTAAGTTGTAAAGTTGATTGCATTGGTATAACTGACTCCTCTTTAATTGCATCTAATATATTTTAAGGGTTAGTATAGTTATTAATTTCATTTATTTTAATACTTCATATTTTGCTGCTAGATTCTTGAACACTGATTCATTTTGGCATAAGGTAATCAAAGTGTGAATACCAATACTGATAGTTTTATGCAATCAAATATAGTTCCTTGGACTTTCTAGTGTGCCAGGAGAAAAAAAAAGCTATTGAAAGATAATAAACCTATTTACCATGTGGGAACGTCCTCAGACTTTTCATGAGACTGTTAGGAATGCACTCCCAAGAGAAGTGAACACTAGTTTTCAGTTTGTGCTATACTTAGCTTTATTGCCATTGAGAATAGTTTTTTGCTATTAACCGATGGCCTCACTTATGTTTGCATTTTTTCTGGTAGTCAGTGGACAAGCTATAATTGGGAGGAGCCGATCGCAAATCGCTAGAACCATTATTTTGTCTCTCAACTCTTGCTGTTGTTATTGCATATCCTGAAGTGTCTTTAGTTAATTATTATATTAAAAGTAATTGAGCAATGGTTGCACATGGAGGATTGAGAACTGGTGGCAGCATACTGTGAGTTGGATAATTGAGTGTTTGGCAAGAATCTTACCTTGGTGTGCCAAGTGCCCCCACATACCATACTGTGGGGATAGGATTATCGTAATGGCTGGCCCTAAGAGTGGGTTTCTGTGTGTAAGTTAGAGCACATCCAGCTTGAGGAGTAGATTTTAATAGTATCAGGGTTCCCGAGGTCCAGGAAAAACTGAAATTATAGAGTAGATTTTAATAGTCTCAGGTTCCACGAGGTCCAGGAAAAACTGAAATTATACTGCCTTCTTTCTATAGAATTGGTTGACTGGAGTGAGTTTGGTATGGCTAATGAGAGTTGGTATATTATATTGGGGGGGTTAACGTCACAGGATTTGCATTAAATGTTGCTGCAATTATCACTGTATGCCGTGTAGGTTACCAGATTTTATATGTACATGCACATGCATGCAATATAATTGTAATGGCTTTAAACACATGATTTTGCAGTATATAATTTTGACTGCAAATTTTAATAGGCGGTATTTTGCTGTGTGTGTGTATTAGAGCTTATCGTTCTACTGGGCCATTGCTTGGAGGTTTGACTCATCTTCATGCATGGTGGCATATTCTAACAGGATACAGCACTTACCTACACCTCGTCATAAGGTGTCTTTTTTTTTAAGTTTTATATCTAGGCACCAGTCTTTTTGGTATTTGTTAAGGTAATGAATATTCCAGAGGGATTTAAAGAGTAATGTCAATTATTATTATAGTCAGGCTCCTTGTTACGTATGTATACTGATATATTTAGCTCATTATTAAATTTATGACCCTCAATCACTAGCAATGTTCTCATAGCTCTGTAGCATTGAATTTGTTACTGAATATGTGACACCTGTAGACGCTGGTTGTTAAGCGCCCTGCCCCTTTTCATTAAGCACTGCATTTGTTAAGTGCCCTTTTTTCTTCCGGGCCATTAGTACTATTTATTAAGCGCTCATGTGTCTTTTCAAGGTGTTGTTTGCATTCAGTTCTAGTTTTTAGGTTACCACTTGCTAGACCCCCATTTTTAAGTGCCTATTTGCTTACTGTTTGGAGTTATTAGCAGGGTCTCTTTAACCTGCATCTACAGTATTACAATCTCTTACTGTTTGGAGTTACAAGCAGGGTCTCTTTAACCTGTGTCTACAGTATTACAATTTCTTACTGTTTGGAGTTATAAGCAGGTTTTCTTTAACCTGTGTCTATAGTACTATAATCTCTTACTGTTTGGAGTTACAAGCAGGGTTTCTTTAACCTGTGTCTACAGTATTACAATATCTTACTGTTTGGAGTTATAAGCAGGGTCTCTTTAACCTGTGTCTACAGTTTTACAATATCTTATAGCGTTTTTCTTAGTCCTACAGTGTGTCCAAATTAAAGAGTAAATATTTTGGAAACTAACATGCAGAAACACAACAGGCCCAAAATATACACCTTTACCTGCCTTGCATTTGTTGCCATTTTATTTGATGTCACGTGTTCTACTGCAGTCCGTCATCAATATAGTGCCACCATAACCCGAGCGCTTTACGGGACCAATCTGTAGGGATTCCCCTTTATAGCGTGCTCAATATGGCTTCTTCCCATTTGAATACGAGGAACGCTACCGGCAAGTGGCGACTCACTGAATCGGAGCTATTAGTAGATGTCACTGATATACCCACTACCTCTAAGAGGGCTTCGTTTTTCCAGGCTGGAGACAAGCTAAAGGAACTAATCACTCCTAAGGCACCAAGGTAGGCATGTGTTGACTCTACCACCCAGTCCTTCAGCCTCTCCAGTTAGTTCACCCTCAGGACCAATATTATATTCTCTTTTTTTCAGCTTAAACAATTTTGTACATCTAATCTGAAAGGTCTCACTTCAGTCACCTATTACCGAAAAGTTAACCACAAAACCACAGAGTTGTTTTGTAGGTAGGGGGATGTGACCATACTTTACAAATAATATTGTTAAAATCCATATCTTCAATATACACATAATATTTGTGCACCACAACAACAGTATGATAAGTGTTTTCACTTTGTAATTCAAGTTGAATGGAATTTTTAGGATATATGTGTCAATTCAAGGTAATAAGAATAATACTAATAGTAATAATAACCAGTAAGTATTTTACCATACAGTGTTGCCTGATGTGCAAACGTTAGTAAAATTATGAATGTTGTAGCATAAGGTTAGACAGACAGTAGCAAAATATGTTCCTGCCAATCTAATGATAATTACTCTGGAAAACATTCAAGTTTTCTTATGGGGGGGTGTCCCAGCATAGGCATTGCCATAGCCTTTGCTTGTAACAAGCCAGTTTAATTAAAGTGGATATCAATCAGACTTATTCTCATTTCTGGGACAAGTTCAAAGTATTAACTTAGGATTTTAATTATCTCATTTGGGGCATGTAAGCCAATTACATATTCATAGGTTGTTTAACTTATAGTTTTCTCAGATTTGTTATGTTTCCTTATTGAATTGAATTACTTTGCAGCACTTTTGTGGTTTGCCTTTTTTGGAAGTTCATTCTAAAAAGTCTAACTGACTTTTAACTATCTTTTAACTCGTTTTTTTTCATTTTTTCATTAGTGCTGCTTATATTCTTATTTATTTCATATTTTGTAATAAGATATTTCGAAACGAAAGCATGATGATTTTTATTGATAAAAATTTGTAGACTTTACACCAGATTTACTTCTAAATAAATATGTTAGAGCATACTATAGTCACTTCAATTGCTATAGTCTCTTCTATTAAATTTGGTTTGTTCTATAATTATGGAGATCAGTATATGAATTGTTGTATTTACAAAATATGTCTTGGCAAAAAAATAGGACCACTTTAGTGTAAGCACAAATTGCTGGCAAGTTAGCATAACTATATTTCATACAACAAGTATTTAAAAACTAATTCCATTTTTTTTTAATTATTGTTATCAAATAAAGGTTTCAGTTAAGCTCTGTTATATGAGTCGTGAGTTCCAAATGACAATTAATGGCACACTGTGACGTCAGCATTAATACACAGGAGAGTACAGATCTACCTCAGCTTGCAGTCAAAAGGGTTCATGCATTTCTATGTCAGCAGCTAAGCAATCTACATTTGGGCTTCAACAGGTGAAGCAACAATGGTGTGAATCCTCAGCATTATTATACACTAGCTAGCTATGATGAAGACAAAAAAAGTAATTTACTTGGGGTAGTATCAATATGAATATATCGAACTCATGCAAGTTAATAATGTAGCTCATGCATATGTCACTCTGCAAGATGTTAATGAGTCTTCATAAAAGAAGCAATAGACATACACCCCATCAGTAGTTTCTACATAATTCCTACTCCTGCACGATTCCTGCTGCACTCCCTTAAATGGATGAGAAAAAAATCTACCTCCCAGAAAAGAAATTATTTGATCGCATGATTATGGCGTGACTTAAACCGTCAAAAGTACAACATTTTGGTTTTATTCAGTTAGTGGTGGTGGTAAGTTAATGAGTTATTTGAAATAGTATAAGCCCTACGCAACGGTATTTACTCGAAAATCATTGTCCACTAGACTAACCACAAGGTAAGTCTTGTGTAGGTACCTATGTGTCCAGTTTTGTGGAAGTATTGTGCGTTACTGTATATCCCGAAAAAACGTTTAATTAACGTGAATCGTTCCCCCCCCCCAATAGTTTGCGACAGTTGTTACTATGACATTGGAACCCCTTTACCCTATATAGGTATTTAAAAAACCTGACTTGTTTTAGTAGCTTGAGTGTTACAAGTTAAAATCAACCATTTAGCGATACTTTAGAGGCTCGCTCGTCGTTTATGCTCGAGGGCATCACTAGTTCATCGAACATTCTGACCGTGTGTCTCGCTTGCTTCGCACGCACAAGGGGATTCAATGTCGTAGTAATCACTTATCGCAACCGTTCGACTTCGAAAACCAAACAAAAACCAAACAAATAAGCAAAAAAAAAAAAAATAATAAAAACAGAACAAATACCTCTCCCCCTAAGGGATTTCTACTACTAAGGTTTGAACCTCACCTTATATTAAGAAAAGCTTACTGCCATAGTAGCCGCAAAAGCTGTGCAAAGGCAACTATTATATTTATTTAGTTAGTTAAACGTTTTCTTTGTGATCTTTTTTGCCAAACTGTAGCTGTAACAACATACCTTGGGATTAGACTATTAGACAATGGGCTCTCAAGTAAGAACAATACTGTTAAGTAGGGACAGATAGCGCATTAACGTACACCACCACTAATTCGGATAAAAATGAACACCGCCAAATTTGAAAGTTTTAACTGCACCTGCAATGGTATTCAAAGCGAGGAACAATTCAAGTTTATTGGGATGGTACGGGAAAAGATCGATAAACTGGATGGTTCTGTTACCGCCGAGCTAACTCAATAACACGACGGTCAAATTCCAGATCCCTGATTCTCGGAGTACGCTTCACTTGCTCGCCAAAATGTTAGGCACTGAGAGCCGGGTCCTACCTACTGTATAATAGAATGACAACGAAATAGTGGGATCTACCGCCCACAGAACATGAAGGGACGTTGGCTGTACCGTCCCGAGCGTAGCGAGGGCGATTATAGCGGCCCGAGGGGTTCGACGGGCGGTAGTTCCCGAGATTTTTTTGTTTATCTGTTTTAGAACGTAGCAACTAGCTATAGCCTTAGTTACCAAATAATTTTCTCTACCCTTTGTTCTATGTTGACACTCTACGACAAAGACGGCAGAGACATTACGGATAGGTGTCCAGTAATTGCAGCAATTCTAAGGAGCCACAGCGCATAGAATATTTTCATGTGTTGTGCGCTCGACTCCTGTGAACCGGCGCCAGTGATGGAATTAGAGTCAGGAGAATCAATATCATTGTGTTTTCAGTGAACTTAGTCAAAAAGAACATTCCAGCCCACCCATCTACATTACCTGTTATTCGCATTTCAGCTCAATAATTGGTGAGATAAAATTTACAAAACGGCTTTGTCTTTCCTAAATCTTTTTTCAAACCAGCTACTCTTCCACCTTCTTCAACACAATCGTCACTCCTTTATTTAGCTTATCACAGTCAGCTCTCCAGTCTAGTTCCTCACCGTCAATTTTCTAGTCAACCCACTCACAATCAGTACTCTAGCTCTGCTCTTTACAGTCAATTTCCAGTTTAGCTTAGCTTTTGAATCAAGATTTGGTCAACCTTTATATGATGATGAAATTTTGAAAGATGTAAGGCCATGTAAAAAGTTTGTATTTACAGTATCTGACATTGATGAAGAGCTTGGATGGATAAGGAAGGATTTTGATTACATAAGCAAAATACAACGAAAATACCATGAATGTAGTGCTTTTACATTGCAAACAATATACTAGAAGGGGTACCTTTAATTTTCATAACTGTAGTGATATAAACATCCACAAAAATAGAACTAAAACTTTTAAAATAACATATGCAACATATATAACTGCTTTTTTGTTGTTCATTATGTTATTGGTTTCTTTCTCACTTTCTCATTTTGGTGATGATTGTATTAATTAAGAAAAATATTGTTAGTGTGCAAGGCATGCGATGAATCTATCTTATCTTTCGCATCTGACAGGAAAACCGTGCAAACAACATTCTTGCACCATAGATAAAAAAAAAATTCTTTAATTAATGCTTGCACGACCGACTCATAAACCAAAAAAAAACTAATAAAAAACTAGAAGGGAGGTTACTATTAGCCAGAAGGGACTGTGCACTCACTTGAACAACTATGCTAAATAGAATGCCTACTTCACAATACAAAAATGGGGTTAGCTGCTATGTTCTAATTTTAGGGGGTCCTCACAGAATTAGCGCCCTAATTGGCTGGACGCTACAGCCTAGGGCCTTTAGCACCCTAAAAGCGGCAATTACGTGGGGGGCATACCCTATTATATATATCGTTATAGGGAGCGTTTACAACTCGAGAACATTCCAGTTACCCTAATCTGTCTATTAATATACATAACTGGGCAAGATGGTTCTTGGGTATTTATCATCATTTGTGTGTTCGGCTTCATTATTAATATTAATAGTGTGCGGCAAAGACTGGCGCCAAATTATCGTTAACGATTTAGAAGTAGTACCTGACATAGTAAGAACATTTGAAGGGACTCCTGTAATAGCTTATTGTGGAAGTTTTTCATTGACCAGTTGGAGTTACCAAAGATTTGGCTATAACGAAATGATATTTTTGACGAATGAACCATTTAGCTTAAGGACTCCCTTTATATATCAGATCCTAAATAGGAGTATTATATTGAATCATTTAAGAGCAACAGATTCTGGTTTGTTTAACTGCCACGGAACCTACAACAGTGGCGATTTTGGAATTGTGACATTTTCTAGATCAATTAGAGTGTTTGTGGAACAAAATAATGAGGAAGCACCGGATTATGTTGTAATTCCAAACTTTGTAGAGGTTTCAGAAGGGGACAGTGTTACTCTTAGATGTAAAAGTGATAAACCAGTGGAGTGGTTTAGTTCCAGGTTAAAGTATATGGATACAATTGTGCAAAACGATTCTATCACGCTAAAAAACCTAAGGAAAGTGGACAGTGGCCCGTACTTATGCAGGGGGATTGCTCTGGACTCCATTACGGGTGGTTTCTTATGCACACGCAAGCCATTTCATCGACTGGCCAGGATTGTAGTAGACGGTTATGTAAGTCGCTCACGAGGTCGATAAGTCTTAGGCGAACGGAGAGACTTTTCCCAAAATTTCTTATGAATAATATTTTGTACTAAGTAATTTTGTTTATTTTCTAACAGTAGGCATAAACTTGTGCAAATATTTTCATCTAGTTATTTATGGGCGTTTGGGGGTGGGGAACTTATCGTCACGAATTTTTTTTTTTTTTAAAGACAATGAGTCGATTAATTACAAGAGTTGCAGTACTTCATAAGTTTAGATAATACTCCTTTAATTAATCCGCTGATTTTGGAAACTTCATTATTTGCTTGTAAGTCTTACAATTTTATTTTGAAATCGTAAATAGTCTTGACATGAGTCACTCTTTATCAAGTGCCAATTAAAATATCGTTCTTGTCTTGGATAACTGGCACAGGCTGGCCCTGGCCAAAGAACAATAAACTGCTAGCTTAGTCTTATCAACCCTTTACCCACCATTAATGATATTCATTTCCAAGACCATTGATTTCCTGTCAGTGGTCCCTATTATTTAAGCTTGTTCAATTGTTGTATTTGTGGTTGCCTATCACTGCTAACCTTTGACCATAACACTGTCAAAGGAGTGCGCATTTTTTGCGAGTGTTCTTGCAAGGCTGAAACATATTTCGTGGCGCTATAGTAAATAGGCAGTCTGGTCCGTCGACTTAGCTACTAAGCTGGGTAAAGAAGTGACCATCAGCAGGACCATACCATTTGTTAGAGTCCTGTTCAGTTCTTATTAGCCTTAACCTATTATCTGGTATTGGTTTTGATATACTAGTAAAGTCTGTCATCTTCTTTTTTTAGTTCAATGTTTTTGGTGTATGTGTATTACATTGGCTCTCTTAAATATATCACTTAGACTTCCACATGTAATTTTTATCTGCATGGGCAGATCTAGAGTATATAAACAAGTAGATTTTTTAATGGTAGAGACTAAATACTATAATTATAGTTGAGCTAGGTTCAATTCAATTTAGTATGCAATGTAGATTATTCATATCGGGACGTTTCAGACAGAGGTCTGCCATCAGCTGTACAGAAGTTTAGCTAAATGACCTGACAGAACCAAAATATCTCCGATGTAGGTGATGGTGACTAGGTTAGGTGGCAAAAAAAGAATACATAGATGATAAAAAGCACTAACTTACTGTGTTCTGGTTATCCTCCACAAGGACACCACTTTACTTTAGCTATGTCACTCTTGCGCACTAGCTAGCTAACTCGCCGATCGTCGATGTTTGTCGATCGTCGATCTATCACTTTGTTTTTGTATTTATACTTAAGCTATTTTTAATTACGGAATTTGTTATTGACTCTGTTCCTGTTGTTGTTCAGAACTCATCTTTGATATACCACCTGTTGGTCATCACACCAATCTTCCTACGTGCTAATAAGGTGTATTTTTTTTGTACTATTCATTGCTTACTTATCTTTTCTAATAAGGTATTTGAGTATCAGGTTTGTCTTAGTCAGGGTCAAGACAACCTATATTCAGAGGGTCCAGTCAGTGGGAGAGCGAGTTGAGATTTACGACCTCTGTCTCTACTCTCCAACGAAGCTTCCAACGAATTAACGAATTGGTCGCTCAACTGGAATTCTGACGGCAACACTCGCTAGTGTGTCTTGTCTATGCAGATCAACATAACTAGGATTGACTCTGTCTGTGTAGTGCTTCAGTCTACATCGGGATCAGGTCCTCCACTTGCTGGATAGTCCAACAGACTGAATAGATGATGTTATTGTGTTCCAGATTGGGTTCATTAGCCTGCCTGATCCTAGTTCATGGAGTTAGTTTCTTCTCTGATGTGTAGAGTATTATAACTTCCTCTTATACAAGTTTTGCTCTTTGGTGAGTATCTCAGCATCTTCCCAGTGGATGGCATGGCATGTAGTGTTGGCATGAACAGCAATACCATAGTTCTGGTCGTCATACCTACTGCCCTCTTGTGTTCTTTCAGTCTATGTAGTTTCAAGAATCCTGCCAGTCTCGCTCACATAACAGTTGCCACACTCACATTGCATTCTGTAGATCACACATTTGCTGTTTTTTTTTCCTTGGGGATATTCTCTTCTTTACTTTAACTAAGAGACAACGTAGAGTCCTGCTGGATTTAAACAGAGGCCTGATGTTAATGTTGCCACACTGTCTCTCTCTAGGTTATCACTGAAACCTTTGACATTATGGTGTGCTGAAGATTTTCAGCTTCTTCTCCTCTTCTTTTTTATCAGTTGGTCTGTGTTATGGGTTCCTGTGACTTTTGACCAATAGGTGTGGGAAGCCATTGGATTCAAAGATTTCTTGAAGGTGATTAAATTCTTTCAGTACCTTTGCAGATATTCTTCGCTTAGTGAACAAGACACTTGATGATGTCCAACTTAGTTCTAGGGTGGTGATTGGACTACAATTGAGATAGCGATTGGTGTGAGTTGGATTTCTGTAGACTGTAGTGTTGTGTTGTTGGCGTTGTCTACTGATGTTAACATCCAGGGAAGGGGAGTTTGCCACCTTCTTCTGTCTTCATTGTGAACTGGATGGACTCTCTGAGTCTATTGATGTGCTTGTGGAACTCTGCAAGTTATCTTGAATATGCGGCCACAGAACAAAATGTGTCATCCACGTATCTCACCCAAGGGTAGGTTTGTGCCCATTGTTGATTGCCATCTGTTCAAAGAATTCTATGTAGAGATCAGCAAGAACTGGGGGGAGTGGTGATCCCATTGGGGCTCCACCAGTTTGCTCATAGATATCATCTTCAACAAAACAGTAGCTAAGTGGAAGTCACGCTTAGTTTGGTCAAGTGACAGATTGTTGTTGATCTCATGTTAGTCTTGTCTTCCAGTGAGTCATCTTGATTGAGTTGTTTCTCTACCACATCCAGCTTCTTGGATTGGAACCTCGGTGAAGAGGCTCTTTTCAACAAAGCTGACCACTATTTCCTGTAAGCCCACATAACTTACTTCCCACTAAATGAGCAGAGTTCTTGATGTATGACTCCAATTGTCCCTTGAGGGGTCCAAGGATCCTAGCTAGCTCCTTTGTTAGATAGTATGTGGCTAAGCCAAATGAGGAGATAATGGGATGAAGTGAAATGTCAGGCTTGTGGATCTTCGGTAGCCTAAAGAGCTGTGGTGGGAGGTTTGACTCATCTTCATTCATGGTGGAACATTCTGACAGGATACAGCACTTACCTGCATCTGAGGATAACTACACTCTCTTGAAGAAGAATTCAATAAAACTAGAGAAGTCTATTTGTGACAGTCTGCAAGCTCTGGAGAAGAAAGGCGAGATAAACGTCACTCTTAGGAAGAAGATTGCTCCTCAACACAGTTATCCAAGCAATGACCCAGTAGAACATAAGCTCTAATATACACACACTGCCTATTAAAATTTGAACTCAAAATAATTATATACTTCAAAATCATGTGCTTAAAACCTATAAATTGAAATTACATGCATGATCATGTACTAATATTCCAACTGATTCTTACAGTTTTGCCTCTGGAAATGGAAGCAAACATAAGTGTCCTCAATCACAGTATCAGAATGAGCATACGCACCTTTTTGTGACGGTTATCGTGGTACTCTAAAAAGGCAACCTAACAGGCAGGCTCCTGCCATTTTTTTGGCTCGGTCACAGCACTAGTATTGACCAATGTTGCTGTTCTATCTGAGTTCTACTGATTATTTCGGTCACTACAAAAAATCAACTTTTTTTTCTTATTATAATTCAGCCTCTAACTTAGTTTACTTAATCATTATCTTTAAAATTTTCTGAAAACGGCTAGGTCGTTACAGTATAAAATAGATTACATCCAAGTTAACCCGTAAAACGGAATTTATGGCGCACGTGATTAAGACTTGCGGTTAGGGGGCGTTACCGACAAAAACAAGTAGTACCTAAGCGGAGCTGAAAGCTTCGCGTTTTCTTAAAAATCAGTCCGAAATTAAAAAAAGTAGCACAATGAAAGGTCTTAAATTGTCGTTCTGAGTAAGTTCATACCTAATCAATGGTTAAATATCCACAATCAGAGCATGACAGACAGATAGACAGACAGACTTGGACAAACAGACTTCAGACAGACAGGAGGACTACTATAACATCGTCGCGCATGCGCGCTGAGTGTTAATAATTAAAGTTGCTGGACGAAATCATAGCTAGGGGCCCACTCAGAGAAAACTACCGTTTTAGTGTGCCGGGAAATCCTAGGTTGTAGGTTCCAGAGCACCAAGGGCGCTACACTTACAGCCTCAGAAACCATAAAAGGGAAGTTCCAACAGCTGAGCAGCTCCTAACTAATTTAGAGCATAGCAACAGTTCATAACAACTCAATTTGAGGAACTCTACATATAGAAGCCCTACCCTGAAAGGAGGGGGGTGAGGGGTGGGGCACTACAAGAGTCCCTCACTGAAGTACCTAATAGATTCAAAGTACCTTTGTCACACTACACCAGCCTTGTTCTAATTAATATTCTCCATGTCACATTGAGGATTTGCTCATTAAATCCATAAGAGTGCACAGAAAATAAGTAGGATTCCAAATTTACTGGTACCTTTATCAATTATCGATTATTTAAGGTTAGCTGACACCTATATTTTCACTTCTATACAAACTAGTAACCAATAGCTATAATCTTTTTTGAAGGGGATAACGATTTTCTGAGATAGAGGGAGCTAAAAATACACCATACTTCCAGCATATAGTTAAGTGAAGGAAGTTTGCATGACTTTACAAGTTGAGTAGCTTTTACTGCTGCTCAATAGTATTGGTAGCCATAGCTAGTAGCTATGCATGTAACACGCACCAAATGAAAGTCAAACTCAGACACTGGCAAAATATTATAACAGCCTGAGTGATGTATCCTCTGTTAATAACAGACAGCAGAATAGTTCATCTAGTGATTCTGCTAATATAGTAATATATATTCCATTGGATCATGCAGGTTTAGCCTAATCCTTCAGACTCTTTTGACACTGCTATAAACAATTTCTGCTTTCTATAGGATATACTTCTAGAAGATTAGTAAAGACTTATTACTGACTCCAACTTACTGATTCAGGTCCTAGTGGATCATACTGCAGATATTACGATCTCTGTTTCTAGCTATCATTTTAAAACTCAGCAGAAAAAAATTTGATATTGTATTGTTACAGCGCCCGTTTTGTATTGGCTACTGGGCGTTTCCAATCCTGGTAAATTCTTTTATCAATGGTGGGTGTAACAGGGGTGTGCATAACAGGGGTGTGCATCAGTGGGCGAAGCAAATGCTGCAGTATAGTATTTCCTATAAGGCTATAATATTCATTCACACATTAATTAGCATTATAATGTGAATTTTCAGAACTGAAATGAATGAAGGAAAAATTAAAAATAAGAATGAAACTAATTTATAAAGATATTCATGTAGGAAGGAAAAAAATTATAACTAAGAACAAAACCAATTTACAAAGGTATTTAAGGAGTGTGGTAGGAGTTGATGAATTATGCACAATTTTTTATTATTATGCTATGTTAGAAATGTTCATCATTTTTGTTACTTGGAAACCTGCTCATGGACAGTTAGAAGGTCACCTCAACCACATTCACAACAGTAAGAATCCCTGTACACATCACTAATCTGAATCCTGATATGGCCACTCTGTTGATATGTGTGTTGTTGATCTGCATCCTGATGGGTAACAGTGATGGATCTGAAAATATTTTATTTCTTGGGGATTGGAATCTTCCAACAGAATTAAAAACATAGAGGATTTTTAGTAAACTCAAACATTCAGTAAAAAGTCCCAAACATAGAGGATTTTTAGTAAACTCAAACATTCAGAAAAAAGTCCCAAGATTATTAGTAAACTCAAACATTCAGAAAAAAGTCCCAAGATTATTAGTAAACTCAAACATTCAGTAAAAAGTCCCAAACATAGAGGATTTTTAGTAAACTCAAACATTCAGTAAAAAGTCCCAAAGCCAGTTACAGTAATAAAAATTAATAATATTTTTTCCCCAAAAAACTAGCTGTCTCATTAAGCTCATAATTACTCAAATCATGCTAGTATTATGCTAGTATCTATGAAAGCACTTATTATGCTCGTATTATGCCAGCAGAATTTGCCAACCCTTAGTGAATATAGGTTCACTAAAATATAATGAAAAAACAATGAAACTGATTCATGAGAAAAAATGAAAGTACAAAGATATTTTAGCTAATGATGAAAGTAGTTTTGCATAATTGTCAAATTCAACCGTGAAGAAAAAAACAACTGAATAAGCAACAACCAATTAAATTAAATCTGTCCAGTATTAATAATGTTGGACTAATTGCTCTGCTTTGGTATAGCTACTACGAACTTGGTCAGCCGTGTGGTAGTAATCAAAATTCCGACTCAGCATATCAGTAAGTTGAAGTGAACAATTAGCTATTGTTGGAGTACAAGAAAAAAAAACGACCAAAAAAAAAAAGTGGTTATATTTTAATTTCCACTCACAGGAGAGAATTACGGTAGCTAAAAAGTGAGGTCACTTTGACAAAGGGGCTGGTATGACCCCCCCCTCCCCCTCCCCACCAGAAATCTGCCCCCGAGCATCCGTGCTACCGATTGGGATTGGTGCCTGTACCCGGTGTTCAGGACTACGAACATTTCCTTAATTTCTACTTCTCGAACTTGAGCGGGTGGCGGTGACTCTGGCCAGTTACTCAGACGTGTTTCCCAGAGAATTCACAACCATGGCTAGAAGACAGGGCTGGTCTAGATCCTTTAGAAGAGATTCTAATTTACAACAGTATTTCTTAGACCAGGTGGTACCTACAGGGAAGACACTTGGAACAGGTTCATATGGCTCAGTGTTAGAAGTAAGTGGACTGTTCTAACTTAGCAGCTAAAGGAAAGCTTGGAATATTGTCTATGCCCGTAGCTAAAAGTTTGCATGGATTTTGAAAATGCTAGTAAAGACCACACACACTTTTGTTTTCTTCGTTTATTCTTTTATAATAACTACACCAAAGCTAATAATTTGTGCTGTGTCTATTATTTCAATACTGTAGGTTCATTGAACACTGTTGATATCTAGTGTAAAGCGGTAAAGTGGTAGCGATATATCCGCCTGTCTTCCAACCACTACGATGAAGAGCACCCTTAACCCATTCACCGGTACAAGCGCCTGTAGGTGCTCCAGGATGACGTAATGCAGGAAAAAATAATTTCCCCCAAACGATAAACGTTAAAGCTTAGCTGCAGCGCCCAGAGCTGGCTAATGTGTTATTGGCGAGCGAGCGTAGCGAGCGACCTACAGGGGTAACACAATTGAAAATCGGGGATGTTTGTTTATTTGTTATATATGTGACCGATTTTGGGAAAATCGGCCTAAACGCGGCAAACAATTTTTTTTCAGTATCTCGGGGTAAAGCCTTATGGGTAGATTTTTTTCGAAAATTTTTTTATCACAGAAATGGATAGACACCAGTTAGCTCTAGCTTATGACGCAGTTGTAGAACTCACACTAGGAGGCTAGAAACACTAGCCGGTTGGACTCGTGTACGGAGAATTGCTAAGAAATTATTGGCTGGCTTTTCACTTACAGCGGGGAAAAAATTATAGCTATCTAAATCACTTACTATTCTACATAATTCACGTACACACGCTATTCTCGCCATCATAGTTTCTTAAGGAGCCCTGCATTAAGCCTTTTAAACTCTTTCAATCCGCCTGTAACCGGTTTATTCCATAGTGTCCTAGAGACACGCAGCAATAGTATAAGGACACAAGGTACGCCCCCTGACCTTAGCAAAGCCTTTACCCGGCGTTTTTTCGATATCAGCAATAATAAGTTTAGCAAAAATACTGAAGTGTTGTAGTGCGTACGGCGAAGACGGCTTGTGCTACATCTTCCAAATTAGGAGGACGGCATCCCAAGGCCCGTGCAGCCTACTGATAGAATAAACTAGTGGTGCGCTCGAATAGCGCAAATGCATGGCGAGCGAGCAGACTCTTTTTACAGAAAAATAGGACAGAAATTACATCTAACTGATTAAGGCATGAAGAGTTAACAATAACAGAATTTCCTGAATAAACTTCGAAAGCAGTGGCAAAGAAGCGCAGTTTGACAAAGACTTCACAATTGTTTCAAGAAGAAGAGGGTAGCTATAAACTTTTTGGTTGAAACAAAGTTGCGTAAGGCAGTGCAGCAGGATTCTCCGCGCTCGTTAATTGAAAAATGCTGGAACTGTGAACGCTTTACCTAACTTAAGTAATTAGGAGCGCGGGCGAAATATTGTGACGTACGCTCAATTGAACGCGATTGATAGTCAGCTTCGCTTGCTTCGCTCACTCGCTGAATTAGAAAACTTTAGATGCCGCGTTTAGGCCGATTTTCCCAAAACCGGTCACATATGTTTGGACGTACGTATGTCGTTTTGTACTTTGACCCTCGCGTTTTTGTGTTAGTTTTGTGGTCGACCCCGTCCCAAATTGCACTAAACAGAATCCTCTAGTTTATCGATCAGTACCCGTATCACCCTAGAAATTGAATTGTTTACCGTTTTGAATTCTTTTGCGGGTGCTGTAAAAACTTGAAAATTTAAAGGACTTCCATTTCTACTTGAGTTAGTGGCGGTGGTAAGTCAATGCGCTCGTTGTCATGGTTATAAGCCGTGCGCAATAGTATTTTCCTTGAAAATACATTGTCCACTAGACTACCGCGAAGGTAAGTCTGTGTAGGTGCATGTCCAGTTGTGTCAAAGCATTGTGTGTTACAACCACTACTTAGCTAAAGAATATCACAAAGAAAACTTTTAAATAAGGTGGATTGTTTTGTTGTTGTTTTTTTCGTTCAATTCAAGCAGTTGCAGAGAGTTGTTAGAAATCCCTTTACCGTGTATGCGAAATTTAAAAACTGGACCTTATTTTCAGTAGCTTCAGTGTTAGAAGTCAAAATCATTCATATAAAAATAGTATAGTCTTTAGACTCGCTCGCCATTTGTGCTCAAGCACATCACTAGTTTAGCGAGCGAAGCGAGCGAGACACTATGAGCGGTAACTTAATTGAAAATCGGGAGTATTTGGTAAGACTCGTGTAGGTGCATGTCCAGTTGTGTCAAAGCATTGTGTGTTACAGCCACTACTTAGCTAAAGAATATCACAAAGAAAACGTTTAAATAACGTGTATTGTTTAGTTGTTGTACTATGGCACTGAAATCCCTTTACTAAAAATAAACTTGACGTTAGCTCAAAAATGGCGATAAGTTTGTCTGGAACATTATATAAGTTATTTAATAAGTGTATTATCTTACACTTTATAAAAAAGATGTAACATAGCTAGCTTTATTCGTGCTGTTATATAATAAGAGCGAAGTTTGTGACCAGGGAGCTGGAAAGTCTGGCGTTGCGGACCCTTTTCCTTCCTTAAATTAGTGGGCTGGGATGAAGGAAAGGGTCTGTTAACTCTAGCATCAGCTACTAGTGCCCGCACCATAATAGTGGCAATACAATCAGATTGCAGAATTGTTAATTAAGCACATTCCTCAACCACATATGTAATGCCCCCAGTTCAATCGGTGTTGTTAGCTATGGAAGATCAAGTGAGATGAAGAGCGTATTTAGAGAGTTCCAGTTCCAGTGCATAAAGCCAGAGCAGATGAAAGTTTTGAAGGGAATAAAAAAATATATTATTTTTGAGCCCTCCCAGTGGTAAGGAAACTGTTCTTGCTTCCATAGTTTATATTACCAACTCCTATCCAAGTGTGAACCAGCCACTATTGTTATTGTTGTTCTACTCATTTCTATTGTGAAAGATGAAGCAAGGTTATATTTTTTCGTTGAAAATGTTTCTTATTTGAAACGAAATGTTTACACTCGATTGATTTTAGCCTACAAGTTAATGATGACTTAATAAAACTGTGATGTCATTTGCACAAATCGTTGATAGTGCTAACAGACACTTTCCTTCCAATTTAGACAAGGAAAAGGGTCGAGGAGCTAAATCTTTATTAGGTCACTTCATTGGACTCTGACAATAGTCCTCTATGTACACAGTATACAATACATCTAAAGAAATAGCAGAGAATTACATTGCAGGTTCGGTCTTGATCGAATCACTATTATAAACTACTGTAAATAACTATTACTAGTGGTGTGCTTGAGCACAAATGGCAGCGAGCCTAAAGACTATACTATTTTTATATGAATGATTTTGACTTCTAACACTGAAGCTACTGAAAATAAGGTCCAGTTTTTTTATTTAGCATACACGGTAAAGGGATTTCAGTGCCATAGTAACAACTCTCTGCAACTGCTTGAATTGAAGGAAAAAAACAACAACAAAACAATACACGTTATTTAAAAGTTTCTTTGTGATATTCTTTAGCTTAGTGGTTGTAACACACAATGCTTTGACACAACTGGACATGCACCTACACAGACTTACCTTCGCAGTAGTCTAGTGGACAATGTATTTTCAAGTAAATACTGTTTCGCACGGCTTATAACCATGACAAAGAGCGCATTGACTTACCACCGCCACTAACTCGAATAGAAATGGAAGTCCCTTAAGTTTTAACTGCACCCGCAAAAGAATTCAAAACGGTAAACAATTCAATTTCTAGGGTGATACGGGTACTGATCGATAAACCAGAGGATTCTGTTTAGTGCAATTTGGGACGGGGTCGACAACCGAACTAACACAAAAACGCGAGGGTCAAAGTACAAAAATGCCTTACGTACGTCCATACATATACAAATAAACAAACATCCCCGATTTTTTCATTTTTACCCCTGTAAGTGTCTCGCTCGCTACGCTCGCTCGCCAATTATACCTAAAATTATACTTCCAAGGGGGGTTGACTGAACTCCTGAAACCCCTTGTCTACTAGTATGATTAGATTTCAGTGTAATGTTCAGAAGCTTATGCATCATCAATGGAGCTAAGTTCTCAATAGAAGTTTAATTTATACACGTTATCAATTAATTCTTGTTTTTAATACTGGACCAGATCCTTGTTTAATGTATTTAGCTGATACGTATTGGTATTTCAGGTAAAATATAGCAAGGTTTTGTGTGCTGTCAAACGTATGCATGAACTATTGCTGGATCCTGGGAATGAAGGAGTTCGAGAGACTGTAGACAGATATCAACGAGAATGTCAACTCATGGCAGGTCTCCGACATCCTAACATAACACAGTTCCTTGGTCTGTGTTTCCTTGAGGGATCAGACCTACCTCTACTTGTGATGGAGAGGCTAGAAATGAGTGTGGACGACCTCCTGGAGTGTTCCCCTAATATTCCACTTGCAGTCAAGATTTCCATTCTTACAGACACAGGCAGCGGTTTAGTTTACTTGCATAGTCGAGTACCTCCCATTGTCCACAGAGACCTGACTGCAAGGAACATCCTCCTCACATCGTCTCTGACAGCTAAGATCACTGACATGGGAAACTCTCGCATTGTAACTTTAAAACCAACTCAACTAGCCCAAACACTCTCAAAGAATCCGGGGACAACTGTGTACATGCCACCAGAGGCTCTCAGCGAAAGCCACAGATATGGACCATCTCTAGATGTGTTCTCATTCGGACATCTTGCCCTCTACATACTGACACAGGTAATACAAACTTGAATATACAACATACACAATTAGTGCAAAGCTGTTAAAATTTCAATTGATTTTCTTGGTACTGTGTGTAAATGTTCCGTGTTACAACAAATAAAAGTTCACTAATAATTGTTAATCTAGTTATTTAATATTAGCATGTGTGCATTACTTAGATAGGTATTTAACATAATCAACTTACTAATTTTTCTAAGCACACTTGTTTTTACTATTTGTCTCCTTGGCTTAGTTAACGCATTCACTGGTATGAGCCCCTATAAGCTCAAGGATGACATAATGTGGGAAAAAATATTTTTTCCCTAAACGATAAACACTAAAGCTTAGCTGCAGCATCCAGAGCACGGTTGATGTATTGTATTACATTTATTTTAGAATAGAAATAGTAACTAAGATAGTTGGGCAAAAATAAACTTGACATTAGTACAAAAAATGGCAATAAATTTGTCTGCAACTGAGGCGGTGGATCTTGTCTGCGACAATGTTTTCGACTGCGAACGTGAGAGTGAAGGGGTACAGGAAGCTATATAGCTACTGTGGAGGTACTACTGCTGAGGAAAGAGAGTTGGATTTGCTCGCTGAAGCTGTCATTATGTTGCCAGTTGAGGAAACTACTAGTTTTCAACTTGAGAGTTACTAGGTAGCAAACATACCAGCAGCTATGTCGAAGAGGAAATAGAACTTGATATTCTAGGTAAAAGACAAACAGCTATTTATGCTGTATATTTGAAAAAAAAGTAAATTTTATTAAACAAACTCCCAGCAATGAGTAATGATTTGACTGAGCTACCTTTGCTTTACATTATTACTGAATTTTATCTGCATGACAGTGAAAGGGTTAAACTTTTCCTCCCCATACCCAGTGTTCTCTGATTCATGTGTTCTATTTAATGTAATCATCTTCACCATTAACCAGCTTTGTTCCTCATTCATTTGTATACAATTAGTTGAGTATACACTACTAAATGCTACTGCAGTCCATTACTCAATGCTGCCCAGCTACTTTTACTGCTGAGAGTGATTCTATTTCTGGTCAGAGCAGATCCTTCATGTTGTACTCCTTACCCTATGCTCTATGTTCGTAGCCCAGACAGTTGTATAATGTTGATATTGAATTTTTGTGATGTTTATTGATAATTACTCTGGATATATAATATATATATATTTATGTACTGAACAGAGCCTGATAACTGTTGCCACATAGAAAATGCATTAAAGTAAACAGGATGTGGCTTAGGGCAATATTTTTCCATATCACCTGTGTTCATAGTTATTACGTTGGGTTATTACGTCCCCCTAGGTAAATTTCTTGTTACCAAGGTATTCGCCCATGAGCAGTACCTAATAAATTTATTATCCATTGGATACCCGAGAATATCACGAGTCTGATTGGCGGTATTTACGCTCGTGCCTGCGGCACTCGCGTAAATACTAAGCCAACAGACTCGTGATATTCTCCTGTATCAAATGAATAATATATATATATATACTAGTGGTGTGCTTGAGCACAAATGGCGAGCGAGCCTTAAACTACACTATTGTTCAATGATTGATTTTAACAACTAACACTCAAGCTACTAAAATAAAGTCGAGTTTTTAAATTACGTATGCGGTAAAGGGGATACAATGCCATAGTAACCGCTCCCGCAACTGTTTGTATTGAAAAAGAAGCAACAAAATCAAATCACGTTATTTAAAGTTTTCTTTGTGATATTCTTAATAGTAGTTGTAATGCACAATACTTTCACACAACTGAACATACCTACGCAAGACTTACCTTCGTGGTTCGTCTAGTGGACAATGCATTTTCAAGTAAATACTGTTGAGTAGGGCTTATAACTGTGACAAATAGCGTATTAACTTACCACCGCCACTAACTCGAATAGAAATGGAGCTCCCATACGTTTTTGCGTTTTAACTGCACCCGCAAAACAATTCAAAGCGGTAAACAATTCAATTTCTAAGGTGATACGGGTAATGGTCGCTAAACCAGAGGATTCTGTTTAGTGAAGTTTGGGACGGGGTCGAACGCGGAGCGAACACAAAAATACGGAGGGTCAAAGTACAAAATGACATACATACGTCCAAACATATATATAAACTAGTGTTGTGCTTGAGCACAAATGGCGAGCGAGCCTGATAGTTAGGTAACATAAAGGGTTACTAGGTTTTAGCTTACTTCATGCAAACACTATAATAGCAGTTATGACATTTGATTCAGCAAACAAATACAAAATCACCCTCTTACCTTATTAATGGTAACTTTTGTAGTATCAAACATCAACCATTCTGATAATCTCAATCACCAGTAACTCTTGAACAAGCTCTCAGCTACGATAAAAAATAAACCAGTGTTATTATTTGTAATTTTAGCCAACAAATATGGAATTACTACTTACATCATTCTTGAGTATTGATAACTTCTGTAGTATCAAATTGAAGTTACTTTGACCATCTGAATTACCTTGAATTCTTGACAACAAGCTCTCACCTACAAAAACAAAAGACAATCAATTTTAGCACACAAATACAAAATTACTTTCTTACCTCATTTCTTGAGCAGTGGTAACTTTTGTAGTACCAAATTTGAGCCAATCTGACTATTTGAATTTACCAGTCACTGTTGACTAGCTCTTAGCTACAAAAAAGAAAGGCCAGAGTTAATTTTGCATATTTAGCTAACAAATATGGAATTGCGTACTTATCTCAGCTTCCCTCGCGAAGTAGTAGCTTCCTTAGCATTAATACTACGGCATTCTGACCAACGGCTCTTGACAACCAACAACCGGCACTCCGTATCCCCCCATAAAACGGCGAAGTTTTGAAATGAAGTCTGGAAAAGGGTCTTCAATGCCATAGAAACCGGTAGAATCAACTTTTTGTTTCTTGAAAAGCAAGCGTTTTCGCCTGAATTTGCTCACACTTCTGCGCGTAAGTATAAAGTAAGGCTTGTAGTTTCAGAATAAACTGGGGTCAAGCCTAAAAAGACGTCTTTTTTGGAGAAAGTTTCCCGCGCGCGCGTTTAAAGAGCATACGTACCATCCATACATACATACATATATATATATAACATATACCCGATTTTGCATTATCCACCCCTAATACTGTCTCGCTCGCTACGCTCGCTCGCCAATAAATAAACAAACATCCCCGATTTTCGATTGTGTTACCCCTGTAAGTGTCTCGCTCGCTACGCTCGCTCGCCAATTATTGTTGTAATGTTCATTGACTATCATACCAGGCTCAATTCATTTTTAACAATTATTTAGATATTTCCAGGAGAACTGCTATTGGCTACATGTTCAGATCCACACAATCCTGGCCGACTTATTGGTCGTACTGAAGTAGAGCGTCGTGAGGAGTACATGGACAACTTGAAGGATCAGTTATTGAAGTCTCATCCTATTCTAGTAGGGATGGTGACTATTTGCCTGCACAATACTCCTCAAACAAGACCTACTGCTGAGCAACTACTGGAGACATTAACACCAGTACAGGATGCAATGGACAACATACATGGAGGGAATCTGGGGAGATCTCTCAACATAGCCAATGTGTTACACATGAAGGAAGCAAAGGAAAAGAATAAAAGAATAAAAGAACTCGAGGTAACATCAAAAAAATTTACCAAATAGTATTTACACTAATTAAATAATTACTTTACTTTGTCCAAATTAAGTTGTCACGGAGTACATACATGAACACATATCAACGCAGCTTAGCTATACATATAGCTATAAAAGCTTTAACTTTAATTTTTTGTCGTAAGATGTTGTCAAACTATTCATCGATTATATGTAAGTTATTACTGTGATGGTTGATTATAGAAAAAATCATATAATTGAAACCTGAACTCTTCATTATACTGTCATCAACATCTTAAAGATATCTTTGTCATTATGATCGTGTAATATATACCGTTCATGCAGAGATTTTTAATCTGTTAGTTTGTTATTACTCTAAAACTTAAGGTTATCATAAACAGAAGCTTCCCAACTCTACAAAGGTATTACTCAAATATTGTATGCTATGTCATTTTTTTTGCAGTTTTAAATGTTGTGTATTTGTATTGTGTGTTATATTATTAGATTTCTGAAAATAGATTAGAAACAGAAAATAAAGAATTGACTGAAGAAATTACAAAGCTAGAAGGTGACAGAAAATTGCTTGAATCTGCAAATTCACAACTTATTGAAGAGAAACATCAATTTGAGGCAAGTGTCATGCAATCGGAGGCAAGTGTCATGCAATCGGAGACAAGTGGCATGCAATTGGAGACTAGTGTCATGCTATTGGAGGCAGAAAACAATCAACAGAAAACTGAAATTAATCAATTGAAGGCAGAAAATGATCATCTGAAGAGTCAACTGAAGACTGAGAACAATCAACTGAGGAACCAGATAGCAGCTGAAAGAATTCAGTTAGAATCTCATTACAAAGAAGAAAAGCTTCATCTAGAATCTCGCCATCAAAGAGAGAATCAAATTCTCCAATCTGAAGTAGGACGACTAACAAAGGAACTGGAACATATCACTGCAGTGTCTACTAGCAAGAAATCATTAGTAAGTATTTACATTCATACAAACAGTATTTTATTGAAATTAATTGGATGTATAAAATGGTGTTTGATAATATTACGGTACAAATAACAATGTAGTTGTCCAATTATAGATGAATAATTTTAACATTAGTTTAGACGATGAATATATATAATAGTGTAATTTGTATCAAAATTGTCAATAACATTTAAACAGTAACCACGGAAATGATATAACATTTATTTGATGAACACAGTGTGCAAGAAACGTAAACAATATTCTTTACTTAAAATGTTAACAATATTATAGACATGAGTAATACTATATAAATTTACTACAGATAATGTATTTGTGTATTATTTAGACATTCTCACTACAACTAGACTGGAGGCGTGGTCCTGACATGCCAGTGGCTAAGAGTGGATACATTCATACAGTACAGATAAATGATACAGTGTATGTTGGAGGAGGAGTGACTGACAGGACTGAGAATTCCTACATAGTGATGGCCTACAACACACAGTCCTGCCAGTGGCACACTCTACCTCCATACAGTACCTGGGGATTTGCTATGACTACCATCAACAACAAACTTGTTGTTGTGGGAGGACGCAATAGAGAGGGTTCTGATAGCAGTGAGCTAGGAGAGTGGCAGCCAGACAGCAACCAGTGGACACACCCCTTCCCTGCTATGTCTATGCCTCGCCGTGTGCATTCAGCTACTTCATAATTATAAACATTGGCTGGTGGTGGCTGGTGGTTTCCATGGAGTTTGTTTACATGCTAGTGTTGAGGTACTTGATGTATCCAACATGCAGTGGTCCACTGGACCATCTACACCAACACCTTGGATCATGAAGTCTACTACAATAGGCGATACCTGGTACCTCTTGGGGGGAGAGTGCAAGGGTATGAGTTTGTGTCCTGATGTCTATTGTGTATCTCTGGAGGCTCTTATTTCACACTCCTCATCATACAGTTCCAACTTATGGAACAAATTACCTTCACTCAACTGTACGCTATCCTGTCCACTCAACATTGGAGGATCTCTACTGGCAGTTGGTGGTTGGGACGTGAAGAGTGAGAAGCCAGTGTCCACCATCCAGCGCTATGTCTTTGAGACTAATACCTGGGTCAAAGCTGGACAACTACCACATGCAGTAGGTTACTGTACCTGTATCATGACAGCATACAAGGTTCATGTTATGGGAGGATATGATGGGAATAGCAGACTTAAGAAACTGTTTACTTCTAGTATTCACTAAAAAAATATCGCTATTTTTATGGAATTGTTTATTACAAGTTTGTTATTATAACTTTAAAATTGGTTTCCATGGTAACTGTTTATATGTTTACTAATAATAATAAAAAGCAAATAATTATATTATAGAATTATTCTAGAAGATGGTTATAATGTATGCAGTGGGTGTAGCTGAGTATCTAATAGTACAATACTCGCTATATATTTTTAAATTTTTTCACAGTTTAAATTTATAGTAGCTAACAATTGTTGTATATATTCACTCCACAACATAGTGTAAGCTAAGCTAAACTAAACTATCTACAAGCTTAGCTATGATTAATTGAAACCTGAACTTGAGAGTAAAGGTATTCAAGGTGAGTTGATATGCATACAAGATTGATAAAATAACAGTGTGGTTTAGTAATATTATAAGAATTTTATTGTAAATGCTATCTCTCTCCCTCTTGTCCAGGCTAGAAGGCCTGGACAACGCTAGTCATTCAGTTTTTTGGGGTATTTTTTCTTACAATAATTAATCACTATACTTGCAGAAATGGAAAACACAACTGTGGGGGAGTATTGATTAGAACAAGTCCACAATCTTCACTTAGAAATATTTCCAGTGCTCCATTTCATGATCTACATACATGCCTGTGAAATGGTAGTATTAAGTAATAAACATAATCAAAACTTATGAAACACCTTATAGAAGAAAAGAAAAAAAAAACTGCCACACATGGTTCATTTCTTTGCTGTGGCTGTTTAAGTCTCATTTGGGTCTTACTTTAGTTGTACACTTTGTAGCTCCATCATATCACTTATGGTACTTTGTTTATACTTTATACTTGAAAAATATCCAGATTTCCTGTACTTTTGATGCTTCAGAAATGTAAAGGATAGTTAGTTGTCATCTTTTCTGCACATGTTGTGTACCATCCATGTCATGTTTCTCTGTTTCAATCCTGTGGCTTCAGGACACATTATGCTTGCAATTCATAAATCCTGTGTCACACACAACATGGCAGTCCCACTATTCTATATATGTTCTATAGCTAGCAGAATAACACAACTTTCTATGCATTTGTCAGTTGCTACAGGACAATCCACTTAACTCTAAAACTGTCTTAATCAGTATTGTTTATATAAACTGCACTAGTCCTATACTCAGGAAACTTCATAAACTCTAGACCTGTACAATCACGTGCCTTGAAGGATCATCCCATTGACCTTGATGGGATGAGGGAGGATGCTTGGCTGTGTTCTTCCACTATATGTCGGCATCTCCACTGTCTGAAGGAACAAGAGAGCTGATATAACCACATCACAACAAAGCACTGGCGTTTGGTCAAACACCACCGCCACAATAAAAATATAGCACTGAAAGCCTATTAATTTTGAATATGTTACAATTCCTATAGAAGTTCTTTGGATGAGAGGAAAAAACAAAACAAAAACAAAAAACAACAACAGCACAAGAACAAAAAAAAAGGAACAAACAACCACAACAACAAAAACAAAACAAAATACCTCGACAAAAACTACAACATAAGCCTAAATAAACCCCCAAAAACAGCTTATTATTAGGGTAATTCAACTAGTTACCCTATAGTGTCTCGCTCACCAAATATATAAATAACTATATCGCAGACTTATGCAATTATGCTGCGCTATTGTTATATCTGACTGACTGTGCTTTCAGGCAAATGTTGTCCACAATACTTCTTTGCTTGATTTGCTTTTCTCAGTAAATAATAAAATAATCATTATTGCATAATCTGATACCATACAGAACGTGAACTCTACAAACTCTAATTAGTATAATACAGAACTAAGAATCAAGTCTCAGACAACACCACCTAATAATTGCACAGTTGCTTAGCTCAGCCACACACTTATCAATGTATTGTTGTACTCACAACTACTGCATTCTTGAATGAAAACTACATGGTTTACAAATTATCAATGAATTGTGATTAAGTTAAGATTAAATATTGCACAATTACCTCGAAGTGGTCGATTTTTGCTTCATATTATAGAAAGTCGGTATGCGGTCAATTCGGCTGATGGTGGTTGATTGTTGGTTGAAGGTCGACTTGGACAAATGCCAATAAAGTCATTACCGTGTGGTCGAATTGTTGTAAAGTTTGGCTCATTAGAATTGCTCCACTCTTTCTAATGGTCATTGTACCAGTTTGATATCTTTATCTTTGGTAGAATTGAAGATATAAGGTAATTTAGATAAGGTGGTATAATATATTATACAACTTACGCTAAGCCAACTATGTTCTCTCTAAAATAAAAAGGAGGAGTAACTTTGTGGAGGAGTAGAGTGACTTCTGTGTCTCATTGTTAATCCTATGGTACTAAGAAATATTGTTGCTGTACTCAGACTTTGCAGGATACTGACAGAAGAGAGAGGCTGGACATGCTTGAGAAATACCATTGAAACTGAGTGATACAGCTGACACCTTGAACAAATCATGCACATAGCTAGTGTATAAAATGTGGTTTGAGTCCATTATTATGTATGCTTATTATATTTACTGACATGTGCAGTTTGAACTATTAATGTAGCAAAGGAGAAGGCACTTTCTGAAAGTTCCTAGCCTCTGTGGAGCCAGTGAACGAATGGGCTTTTTAATGTGATAGCAAGTACATGAATGTAATATCTTATGACAGCCATGGCACATTCTCCTACTGAGCACTACGGAGATTCTTTGGAGGAGGTAGTTTGAACTTCGTCATTGTCAGGTTGTTGGGCAAGGCGATACCCCTGAGATCTTAGAAAGGACAGTGAGCCAGGTCCAACCACACTAGAGGTGGCTACTGGCTGAAAATGGTACAGAGGTGTCAGGTGGAGAAGTACTTCTCTAGTTTCTTAATCTCTGCTTGGGTGGCCACTATATAGGGCCTGCCGGATTTTCTCAGTTTTGAAGTACAATAACAGAGTGGCTATACACTAACCCAGCAGCTTTAATCCAATAATGAAGAACATCCCTTTAACCACATTTCTTATAACAGAAAAAGAAAAAATCTCTATTTTATATTTATGGGTATATTGATTGATTATGCTTATTTTATTCTGTTTTATTATTCTTTTAATGCTTGTATTATTCTAGAATTATTCCACAATGCAATTTCATGTCTAATATTCCAGAAAATGTTAGCATATCTGGCAGCACCTAAAGGTAACAGTTTCAAGCAATTTTGTTTAAATTGTCTAGCTAGCTACCTGGCGAATTAATGTAGTCACAATGCTTGAGAAATACATAGCTAGCTATAGGTCAGTAATTGATAATACCTGGTACTGTGACGCAATTATTTAATAGTTACACCTATCCCCAAACCACAGAGAGCAAACTGACAGCAATTATATTTTTATTCACTTTAATTTATTTCAATGTAATTAAATTTATAGATAATTGTTTCAGATTCGAGCTCACATTGTACAAGTTAATATTATTTAGAAATATTTCAGTGTTTTGTCCAACAATGGAGATCACATGCCATAGTTTATGTCATTTCACTGCTTTCTCAACTACCTACACTTCAACTTTATTTTTTTAAGAAAGAAGAGTATTTCTGCATGCTGCTTATCTCATACTAGCTATAAGCAATGGATATTGAAGCTGACGATGTTTTAGTGTGGGATAATCATCAAAAGGAGCACTTTATTAACATACCACAATTATACACCAGTTAAAGGGTAATAAAAGTTGAATGTTTGTCTTTTAATGATAGAACAAGTACTTAGTATTGCTTAAATTGTTTTAAAGAAAGACATTTTGAGGAAGAAATGAGCACAGGGCAAATTGTATCCAAAATGGGTTGGTCCATAAAAAATCACTATTTCCATGTAATAGTCAAATAAAGTCAATGGTGTCCACATAAAACCTTACCCTCAGCTAATGAGCACACTTCTTTAAATCCATGTTTCTTTCTCCAGAAAATGACACATCTCTCTTTCTCCAAGAGAACAATGTCACACTCTTCTGAAGATAATTCTCCCAGTCCAGCCTCATTAATTTCTCAATGTCTTGAAAGACCTATCTTGCTCCCTGAAAAAAGCCATTGATATACAACCTTTCTCAACCAACTCTCTCTCTAAGACCTATCTTGCTCCCTGAAAAAAGCCATTGATATACAACCTTTCTCAACCGACTCTCTCTCTCCCTCTCCAGAGAGAGACATTTTCCATCCTAAAGCATGATATCCATCTTCATTCAACTCTCTCTCTCTCCAGAAAGTAACACCTTGCTTCCTCCAAAAGAAGCTGATTTAAAGTCTGATGTAATAAAGACTAAAAAGAGTTGACAGTACCAATTCCTAACTTTAAATTGATTAAAGCTGATGAAGTATTGTAGCTAATATAAGGATAGTTTCGTCATGTAAGTTGTAATCTCATTAGATCATTTTTAGAGTTAGTCTCTTCTATTCTCTTTGGTCTCTTCTAGACTCTTCTAGTCTCTTTAGTCACTTCTAATTTCCTTTGTTTCTTCTAGTCTCTTTAATCTCTTCTAGTCTCTTTAGTCTCTTTAGTTTCATCAGTTTCTTCTTAGTCTCTTCAGTCTCTCTAATTTCTTCTGTTTTCTTTGGTCTCTTCTAGTCTCTTTAGTTTCTTATAGTCTCTTTAGTCTCTTCTAGTCTCTTCAGTCTCTTCTAGTCTCTTTTGTCTCTTATAGACTCTTTAGCCTTTTCTAGTCTCTTTAGTCTCTTCCAGTCTCCTCAGTCTCTTTAGTCTCTTCAAGTCTCTTTTAGGCTCTAGTCACTTCTAGTCTTTTGTTCATGAAACTGGGTAGTTTGTTATTTTATCTTTATTATTATGTTTCAAATATTGTTAAATTATTGTTATAGCTATTTCAAGATAATTCTTAAATATCATGAGCAGATCTGTTATTCAGCTGTGGAGTCATCAATAACACATTGCAATGAATTATAAATTGTACCATAATATCTTTGCCTTCTTGTGACTTTCATATGTAGACAAATACTGTTAGATATTCATTATTATACTGATTAAGTAAACACTTTATTTATCCAATACCTAGTGGACAATAATAATGTACTGCGTGCAAAAAAATCTTCAGGATATTTTATTCGTTCCTGTGGTCCCTACAGTCTCAAGTATTCATCTGACCTGAATGAATTAGAACTCCTCCCAATGGTTTTAGGTAGATATTTACTCTAGAAATGTGCATTTGTAGTTATTTAACAGAGGTAACCTCAAACACTTGGGAAGAGTTCTAATTTATTTGAGCCTGATGGATACTGAAGACTGCACAAGAAACTGTTTGAGATAGACAGGTCATAGGCTGAAAGGACTATGCACATACACACCAAGCAATAATAACAACTGACACGAATGTTGTTCAATACATGTTCATCACACCAGTTGTTTAGGGCTGACACAATAATTTTTTATTTTTGCTATAATATTAGCTAATGAACGACCATGAGTAAAGCACTTTTTTTTTTAAAACACAGTACAGCCTGCTAAGGACTATTTCATTCTAGCTGCATTATCATATAGACTTTTGGTGTAAAATTTATTGAAAGGATAAAATATCCCATAGAAGTTTTTACACACAGTATTCTATAATTGTCCAGCATGCATTCAAGAGAATATGTGATACATGTTGATTGTAATTGTTATTCAAGTGGTATCTTGGAAGCTCTAAACATTAAGCATATGTTTGGGGCCAGCCCTCACTAAAGTTGTTGCTAAGGCAACCCAGGAACTTTGTTATAAACTAGAGCTGGACTCATAGCATGTACTTGTGTGACTGCATATATTAATGATTTATTTGACCCTCATTTCATATACACTCTATACACTCCCCTGAGTGTGAAGTTAGCTACCTCTAAATATCAGTTTAGTCATACCTTTCATTCACTAACAAATCATCTCCTCTCATTCAACTCTCTCATTAATTAGTACCAGTTTTTTTTCTCATAGATAGCTCTCTGTACCCTTCAGACAGTTATTCTGCAAGAAGTTTGAAGTTAACAAAAGTGTTAAGTCTCTTTAGACTTTGAAAATCATAACTACTCTTCTTATAGTGGGATCGAGAGTGTGGGCCTTATACAACCACTCTCCATAGCGGTTGCCGCCTCAAAGTATTATTATTTGAAATATCATAAATGATATAAACTATCCAGTTTCATGTGAATAAATGCATACACATTAATATGTGTATAAAGCCACTAGCTATATAATTACTGTAAGATAGTACAACAGCATATAAGTAACTGCAACAATTTTATTAAAATAGAATATACAATAGGACTGCAAAGGACTAGAGAATGAAATCAACTATTTTATTCTAAATACTCCAGCAAGGCACAACAAGAGAGTACAAGATACAAGAACAGACTAAAGAGACTAGGAGAGACTAACGAGACTAGAATAGCCAAAGAGGCTAGTAGAGACTAATGAGACTAGAAGAGACTAATGAGACTAGAATAGCTAAAGAGACCAAAAGATACTAAAGAGACTAGAAGAGACTAATGAGACTAGAATAGCTAAAGAGACAAAAAGTGACCAAAGAGACTAGAAGAGACTAGAGAGACTAGAATAGCTAAAGAGACTAAAGAGACAAGAAGATAATAAAGAAACTAAACGGACTAAAAGAGACTAAAGAGACTAGAATAGCTAAAGAGACTAGAAGAGACTAAAGAAACAAGAAGAGAATAAAGAGACTAAAGAGACAAATGAGACTAGTTATTCAAATTAAGCTAGGGAACTATAATTCTATAAACAACTACAGTGATGTCATGAAAATACCGATTATATGAAAAAACAGATAATGTAAGTTCACTTTTTGGTTGGCTAATTAAATGAGTATCTCATCAGCATAGATCCTAATAATTAGTGCTTAGATTACAGGATTTCAAGATCTAATTTGTAGAGTGCTTCATCATTTATTGTGGAGTCATTTTGAATCTGTTTAAATTATAAATAATCAGAATGGACACTGGCTTAATGTATCCACTATTGAATGTCAGCCTTCAACAGCTTGTGCTACTTACAATAGCATGCATCATTATGCAAGAAAGCAAGTAGAAAGCCAAGTAGCTTCCTTGCTATACAATTAATTTCTTAAAATTTATTTAAACTTTATGCCCACACAAACTCAGGCTGGTGAATATGATTGTGGGCTCTATGCCATAGCTAATGTGACTGCACTTGTGCATATGGAAGATCCTTGAAATATTTTATGAATATGAGATTGCACTTATTTCAACGTCTTTCTCTTATAAGAAGAGAAAGAGGAGAGCTCTAAATATAACATCAGAAACATAAAAGTTTGATGTTCAGAGCATTTGTGCAGACTACGAGAAGGGGTACTACTACATGAAATGGGGAGACGATACCTTAATGATACCACATTAATTCATGCCTGAAAGTTTCGAAGGCTGATCTATTGGGAAGTTGTGCCTACAGTGCACTAAATTAAGTGAAACTATGATAATGATTGTTATGTTGTTAATATTTTTGTTGTCGTTTTTGCTTTTGCTAACTGAATTTTTAATTAAAAGTTCAATATTTGTGGTATTGACAAATTTGATGTATCTGAAATCTGGACTTAACTAATATTTAAACAATACAACCTCAAAATCCAGAAAAATGATATTTGTTGCTGAGTAAATGTTTTCAAAAATTTTCAATGGGTTTGTGCCTGCATAATCCTGATTCTTGCCTGAGCAGCTGGTGACATGATACTAATGAATTGATTTGACAACTAGATACTTGTAATATAATAGCTTGAAGAAAGACATTAACTTCTGAGGATATGATGAGCAAGTAGCCAAGATGGTCTCCTTGTTGAAGTGGAGAAGCAGATGGGAACAGTTAATTAATTAATATCCAGTGTATTCTCAGCTTGTTCATCACACATGTCAATAAGTACTTCCATAACTATACAGAAATCCATTCATTAATGGGAACAAACTTGAATGACATTTCAGCAAAAAACATCTAACATGATTGCACCATGCATAGCTATGCTTGTAGACAAGGTGAAACAACTGTTGTTTAAAAAAAGCAATTTATGATGCATGCCTGGGCAAATTAGATGGCATTTGGCAAGAGTTTAAATTTTCATGCAGCAAATGTAAGATGTCACATTGACTGTTAGGCTTCTTTTCAGGCAAAAAAAAAAAAGCAATTCAGGCATGCTTCAAGAATCTTGCTTTTGATGCAATTGTTAGCTAGAATAGAGTCGATGTAAATAATTCAGTATAGCTATACTTATTGGACAGCATTATGTTCATTATTTTTATAGCATTAGCTATAGCTAGTTCAAATAAAACTGAAAGGTCTTTACTAGTGAAACTTATAGTGAGGCAATAATTTATATTTCCTCAAGTACAAACTTTTCAATGTAATGAAGCAGAACTTTAAACTTTTTTCCAAGCACACTCACATTAAAAAAAAACCATCATCGTGAATTCTTTCAAATTGCTGACTGTCTGAGTTTCAGGTCAGCGGGGACACTTAACTGGCATAGACTGTCCTTTACCTTAACATTGCTAACTGTCTGAGGGGACACTTAATTGTTCTGCCCCACATAGATTGCGGTCAATTACCGTTACCAGATTATCGGGATTGGCCCTTCTCAACCGTATATAGAAATTCTTAGCTTAGCAAGTATGGCTGTTTTAAGTATCTGTCTAAATTCCTGTACGTGTCAGCCACTCTTGCACAGCTAGGCTTAGCAAGCATGGCTAAGGAAAGAGAGACACCCAAAGCAGACCGTACTCTGTTGGAAAATCGTCTTTACTTGCGCTAAAGGTCTGATCACCTCACCAGCAACTCATTCAACTAGTCATAGCCATCTCGCTAGCCATACTCTTACCTAACCGCTAACGCTGGGATGACCACTTCCACATTCCCCCGTACAACAATTAATTTTGTACGCCTATGTACCCAGACCGCGCCCCCAATAATAGAAGGAAAAGGGTTTGGCTACGCCAGATATAGCGTAACCATGACTACCAGTCGGTACCTCCCCCACTACAGTGGCGTTGCACGATCTTTGGTTTTGGGCAGTGACAATAATTTTGAGGAGATCTGAGCGGACGTGTTTACCGGATAATTCACCAGTATTAATCATGTCTAGAAGACATGGCTGGTCTAGATCCTTTAGAAGAGATTCTAAGTTACAACAGTATTTCTTAAACCAGGTGGTACCAACAGGGAAGACACTTGGAACAGGTTCATATGGCTCAGTGTTAGAAGTAAGTGACTGTTTTAACTTAGCAGCTAAAGGAAAGCTTGGAATACTATCCCCTAGCTAGAAGTTTGCATGGATTTTGAAAATGCTCGAAAAAGCCACACCCACTTTTATTTCCTTCGTTTATTATTCTATAATAACTGTACCAAAGCTAATCATTCGTTCTGTGTCTACAATTTCAATACTATAGGTTCATTGAACACTGTTGATATCAAGTGAAAAGCGGTTAACTGGTAGTGATATTATATCAGCCTCGTGTAGCAAGGCTTTAAACACCAAAGCTAACAATCTGTTCTGTGTCTACTACTTCAATAACTTTAGCTTTATTCGTGCTGTTATAGTATGAGAGCTTAGTTTTGTGACCAGGGAACTGAATAGTTTAGCATTGCCAACCCTTTTCCTTCCCTAAATTGGTGGGCAGGGAAGACGGAAAGGGTCTAGTATCAACGACTTGTGCTGGCACCAGAATAGTGGCGCTCTATTAAATTGCAGAATCATTAATTAAGCACATTCCTCAATCACATATTTAATACGCCCCAGTTTATTCCGCATTGTTAGCTATGAAAGATTAAGTGTGTGTTTAGAGTGTTACAGTTTCCTGGTGAAGCCAAAGCAGATGAAAGTATTGAAGGGTATATTGAAAGAATTTTTTGTGGCCCTACCGACAGAGTATGGATAGAGTTCTTGCTTCCAGAGTTTATCCACTTATATACGACCGACTCCTACCTAAGTGTGAATCAGCCACTATTGTTATTGTTGTTCTCTACTCATTTCTATTGTGAATGATGAAGAAAGATTATGAACATTTTTGTTGACAATTTTTTTTTATTAGCTACAAATGTTTTATTCCCGCTTGAGTTTAGCCTATGGAAACGTAATAAACCTGTGATGTCATTTGCACATGTCATTGATACTAGAACTAACAGACCCTTTCCTTCCTTCCCGCCCACCAATGCCAGAGTAGGAGCTGAATGTTTATTGGGTCACTTGGACTCAAACGAGGCCATCCAAATGTACAGTATACAGAACATGGAAATAGCAGAGAATTCCATTGCAGGTTTGGTCTTGATCCAACAGCTATCAATATTCCTGAAGTTATACGTGGGGTATGGCTAAATCATTTACTTCTGATTGGGGTTTGACCGAACCCCACTTGGCTATGGGTTGATTATATCTCAGTATAATGTTATGAAGCTCATGTACCACGTTCTCATATGAATTTAAATCATTGTAGTTTATACACACTATCAAATTCATGTAACTCTTTTTAATTTAATGCTAAACCTGAGCCTGGTTTAATTTATTTCACTTATACAAGAATAGAAAACAATTCCATTGCAGTTTCGGTCATAATTGAACAGCTATCAATATTCCTGAACCCCCCTTGGCTACAGGTATGATTAGGTCTCAGTGTAATGTTTTGAAGCTCATGCGTCAATGGTATCAAGTTCTCAATAGATGTTTAAATCATTCTAGTTTCTACACCATATCAATTAATTCTTTTAATACTGGACCAGAGCCTTGTTTAATTTATTAA
>WLWD01001182.1_pt1 | contig 48163 bp, 27 predicted proteins | sample 6712731 | NCBI WGS metagenome assembly WLWD01 (sample SAMN12718690, study PRJNA576275) | sponge metagenome | isolation source: marine sponge | host: Mycale hentscheli | place: New Zealand: South Island, Marlborough, Capsize Point | collected 2014-11-01 | reverse complement strand
GTGCGTGCACAGTGCTAGCACTATGTGTGTGCACAGTGTTAGTACTACGTGCGTGCACAATAATAGTACTACGTGCGTGCACAGTGTTAGTACTATGTGTGTGCACAGTAATAGTACTATGTGCGTGCACAGTGCTAGCACTATGTGCGTGCACAGAAATAGTACTACGTGCATGCACAGTGCTAGCACTATGTGCGTGCACAGAAATAGTACTACGTGCATGCACAGTGTTTGTACTATGTGCGTGCACAGTAATACGTGCATGCACAGTGTTAGCACTATGTGCGTGCACAGTGTTAGTACTATATGCGTACACAGTAATACGTGCATGCAGTGTTAGTACTATGTGTGTGCAGTGCTAGCACTATGTGCGTGCACAGAAATAGTACTACGTGCATGCACAGTGTTAGTACTATGTGCGTGCACAGTAATACGTGCATGCACAGTGTTAGCACTATGTGTGCAGTGTTAGTGCTATATGAATGCACAGTGTTAGTACTATGTATGTGCACAGTAATAGTACTACGTGCGTGCACAGTGCTAGCACTATGTGCGTGCACAGAAATAGTACTACGTGCATGCACAGTGTTAGTACTATGTGCGTGCACAGTAATACGTGCATGCAGTGTTAGCACTATGTGCGTGCACAGTGTTAGTACTAAGTGCGTGCACAGTGTTAGTACTATGTGTGTGCACAGTGCTCGCACTAGGTGCGTGCACAGTAATAGTACTACGTGCGTGCACAGTGTTAGTACTATGTGCGTGCACAGTAACACGTGCATGCAGTGTTAGTACTATGTATGTGCACAGTGCTAGCACTATGTGCGTGCACAGTAATAGTACTACGTGCGTGCACAGTGTTAGTACTATGTGCGTGCACAGAAATAGTACTACGTGCATGCACAGTGTTAGTACTATGTGCGTGCACAGAAATAGTACTACGTGCATGCACAGTGTTAGTACTATGTGCGTGCACAGTAATACGTGCATGCAGTGTTAGCACTATGTGCATGCACAGATTTAGTACTATGTATGTGCACAGTACTAGCACTATGTGCGTGCACAGTAATAGTACTACGTGCGTGCACAGTGTTAGCACTATATGCGTGCACAGTAATACGTGCATGCACAGTGTTAGTACTATGTATGTGCACAGTGCTAGCACTATGTGCGTGCACAGTGTTAGTACTATGTATGTGTGCACAGTGTTAGCACTTCGTGTGCAGTACTACTTCGTGAATGCAGTGTTAGTATTAGTACGTGTATGTACAATGATAACAGTAGTGCATGCCTAGAGACTTACCATTATTCTTTTCTTCAATCAAGAACACCAGAACCTCAGTACAGATAGCAGCAGCCCAAGCACCATGAAATCTAGGAAATGAAAAGAAAAAAAAAAGGTTACTAGCAACTACAGCAACAAAAAGTAGACAATCTAACTAGTTAACAATTACCTTTCTTCACATTTCAGGAACACCAGATCCCCAGTTGTCATAGCATATTGCAGCACTAGCATCATCAAAGCTAAAATGAAAGAGAGGAAAAAAAAAAAAAAAAGAACAAGTATTATAAGGGCTACCTACAACTACAACGAGAATAGGAAACTAGCTAGCTAAAAAATCACCACCCAGTGTTCAGCATAGCAAGATACTAACTAACTATCCTCTTAGAACAAGAAAGACAAGCTCGCTAACGTTTTTTCCACCAGCAGTGTTGTTGAGAGAATAACTCCTTGTTGATGTTTCTACACAATGCGCGCGGTAAAAACCTATAGTATGCGGAGAGTGCGGTAGAATACGGAATCATTGCTGCCACGCCTTAGTGCCCGATTTTCCCATAGACGGTCACATATACACAAACATAACACAACTAAACACGCTATTCTAAACACACAAAAATACATAGAAATAGAAAAAGAAGCAAAACAAATGTGTTTGTCTACAAATACATTTTTTACTATTATCACTCTATATAGCATGATAATGCTTTTTTGAATAGTCTGGACAGCATGAGAACACAAACTATAACAGGAACTAATCTTGTGGCATGTTTAATTTGGGGGAAATATTTGGGGAAAGAAGAAAAAAGAGCAAACTGAGGGTAAATGAATGGTTTATAATCAACTGCTGAACTAACAACTGTAATAATTTTGTGTTAACCTGTACATTCTTACTTTGTTAGTCTCCAAAAGCATCTCTAGATTTTCACAGCAGCACTTTTTTTGTAGCCTAAAATTACATGTGAAAAAAATAAATAAAAAGAGTGGGTAAATAATTTTTGAGATAACTCTCAGATATAGTCGGAAAAAGTACTGAACTAGCTACCTGCTAAATTCATTAATCATAAAGAAGAAATTACCTCTTCCGTGCTCAAACTCAACTTAAACGGCTAACTCTATTCAAATGCGTCACTTACATTAGCCAAAACACTCTATTGTTTCCAATAATAAACACATATTTTAACTTACCATTTCTCTGAAAGATCCAAGGCACGATCTGCACTTAAAAACACCATATCCATAAAACTCTTCTGCAGGATAAGGAGGGCCTGGAATATTCTAATAAACGCTCTCCGGTAAAAAGCGGGTGCTTGTGCGCATCGCAATAAAAACCATACCGCGCATTCAGTAAGCACTCGATCGAATAGTAAACAAATTCTCAGAATTTTTTTGCCAAAGTTTGTACAGCAAGACGGTCTTCTGCGGGGATTTAAATAATGCATTAAATTAGACATTGCGTGGAGCAATGGCTAGATTTCTTCTATTTCCTGCCCTAGCTTAGCTATATACAAATAAGTAGCCAACAAAGTTACTGTCAATTGTAGAATTTAGATAGATAGCTATTGCAGCTAAGTTCCCTTACTGCTTGTTTATAAACTTCTATGAATGTATCAGTATATTGATAATGGCTTGAATGTTATCAGGTAAATAAATGCTAAAGAAACAAAAAATGTGGTCATATACACCAATTTTCACAATTACACTTATTTCGTGTGTTACTGGAATGCTGCAGTGTTTACACTTAGAATTAACACTGGCCTCACTGTTACTATAACACTGCAAGGTTTTACACTCTTGATTTACACTTCAAAAGTGTTATTATAACGCTTCATTTTTAACAGTGTAACGTATCACATAAGACTACTTTCTTACAGTATACATGTACAATATAAGACTAACAATACACCACTCAAGACCTGTGTTTATAATGTATAACATTACAAGACCAATATTTACTACATAACCCCAGCATTTACATTGTATACCATAAGATTCGCACTTGTAATGTACACAACGTATGGTTACCGCTACTTTACGCATACATTATAACCCCACGATTTTTTTCACAAACAGCGCGCTGTATGGGAGTTTTAGAAGTTAAAAATTATCACAATACTGTAATCTATTATCACATAAGTAAAGAGACTCACTCGCCATTTGTGCTCAAGTATAAGTGTAACCTTTACAACAAGAAGGACACTTTACTAGTGAAAGTTAATGATATGAATGAGTATGATACAATTGCTGGTAATATGAACAGTTTTATCCATAGCTTGAGATTGGGTCACTGGAAAGAGATGATCAGTGCAATTTGCACAGGTTTCAGTTAAAATATGTGATTTCTTAACAGCGTATCTCCTTTTTAACAGGCTTCGCTTAAATTTTTTGCCTTTCTTACCCCGACATAAATTACTTGTAAGAAATCGAACCACAACATTGGCAAAATGTATGCAGTTGTTGAACAAAATATTATATTTCCTGTCATTCCAAGTTGATGCAAACTTAAAAACTTCTTCATAATTACAGTAGCTATACCCTACTGTTTTATATGTTCTAGAAGAAAATCCATGGAAGTATTTGTACATAGGATCTGCTAAATCTAGCATATTGATTCCATAGTCTTCCAAGCCATATTCGTAAGTAAAGCCCCTATACTGAACGAAACGATGCACTAATGATCTTGGCATATAACCTCTATTATCTAGATTAATATATCCAACTCTTATTGCATACGCTCCTTTGCCGAAAATATTATATAAACACATATCATCATTGTTGGGGTAAGTGCAGTTATCACTGTGGGTGCATCGCTGTACTCTGGACCTACATTCACGAGTTGGAGGGCAAACATATTCAGTATTGGCACATGGGTATGCCACCACAGGGAGAACATAAACTGCAGCGATAGAAGTCAATATGACAATTAGTTGAAGTTTCATCGTACTCTGTGCAGGTTTTATATCTATATGTACAAAACAAAACATAATAGTCAATCGCAAGTCATTATAATGTTGGCCAATATCTGTTACAAATTTACAAATGACTACGGGTACACCAGTACAGTTAAAAATATCCACCTAGTAAGAGTTTTATCTACGAGTCCTCCGAGTGATTAAAGAGCAACAGCTTTTTTATTGTGTACTGAATCGGCCTATTGAGTGCCTTTAGGCAGAAAATGTATTGACTAGGTAAGAATTGGAAAGTATCTCGTGCACCCCAATATTCCCAGTAAAGAGGAAGTCCGGAGTTATTCACTGTAAAAAAAGTGGTGGCCATATCCCACCAAACATGTTTCCCACCTTAGGTGTGATGTCACACCATGATGCTGGTGGTGGGACACTCCCACTCTATGGTGGGATTGTCCCACTTGACATCAGTGTGATGTCACACTATTATGAAGTTGGTGGGACAATCCCACCATAACATTGTGGGAGTGTCCCACTTGATGCAAGTATGGTGAATAATCATGAAAATGGTTCAAATATTAATTGTATAGCTATATACTGTACAGCAATTAGAATTCTGGTAGGTGCTCAGATCTGCGCCAGTATGGCTAATTGTATATGAGTATTGTTAGCTATGTCTTTCAGCAGACCTGTCCCCAGCCAGTACTTGTGATATTCAGCCATCAGGGAGTACTCCAATTATAACTCACTGTAAGTGTGGATAACTTTTGCGGTGAAGTACTTATTATTGTTGTTGTTTTTATTTATGAACTCCTCCAAGTTTTAGAGCCACTGCGCGAACCGTTTCCGAGATAATACACAGAAAGGGCGTGCCCGCGTTAATTCCGTATTCAACCGCAATCCGTATACTATTGCTTATTACACCGCGCGTAATCCGCCGAGCACAACGAAAGCTCTACTACTGTCTTCTCTTAGTCTTCTTGTCTACTGTGCAAAGGTGAGTGAGCCTGTCTGTAGTTCTATGTTGGTAGTGATAGGCTATCTTGTTACGGAAACAGCTTTTAGAAAGGGTAGGAAGTCTTTCCTTATTTCGGGGTTGTTGCTGGGGTAGCCATTTTCGCTGTATTTTTATTTCTTTTCTTTTAGCTTTGAGAATATTGGTGGTGCTGCTACCTGCTTATCTAGTGAGGTGCCATGGAAGTAGGAATTATAAAGAAAAGATAAAGGTAAGTAAGTCTGTTGTTAATCCAAGCAGTAATTTTAAGTGTTCATTGAAGTTTGTATACCTATGCACTTACAAGTATTTCTAGTGCATGCACGCGCATACTATTATTTCTAATCTGTGCATGCGCAAACTTGTATTTCTAGTGCATGCACTCACGACTGGTATTTCTAGTGCGTTCATGCACGTACTGGTATTCTAGTGCGTTCTGGTATTCTAGTGTGTGCACGCACAAACTGGTATTTCTAGTGCGTGATCACACGCACTAGCAATACCACTGTACACGCACTAGTATTACCACTGTGTGCACACACACACACTAGTATTACCACTGTGTGCACACACGTACTAGTAATACCACTGTGTACACGCACTAGTAATACCACTGTGTACACGCACTGGTATTACCACTGTGTGCACGCACTAGTAATACCACTGTGTGCACACACATACTAGTAATATCACTGTATACACGCACTAGTATTACCACTGTGTGCACACACGTACTAGTAATACCACTGTGTACACGCACTAGAATTACCATTGTGTGCACACACATACTAGTAATATCACTGTATACACGCACTAGTATTACCACTGTGTGCACACACGTACTAGTATTACCACTGTGTACACGCACTAGTATTACCACTGTGTGCTCACACGCACTAGTAATACCACTGTGTACACTCACTAGTATTACCACTGTGTGCACACACGTACTAGTAATACCACTGTGTACACACACTAGTATTACCACTGTGCGCACACGCACTAGTAATACCACTGTGTACACACACATACTAGTAATATCACTGTATACACACACTAGTATTACCACTGTGCGCACACGCACTAGTAATACCACTGTGTGCACGCACTAGTATTACCACTGTGTGCACACACATACTAGTAATATCACTGTATACACGCACTAGTATTACCACTGTGTGCACACACGTACTAGTAATACCACTGTGTACACGCACTAGTATTACCACTGTGTGCACACACATACTAGTAATATCACTGTATACACGCACTAGTATTACCACTGTGCGCACACGCACTAGTAATACCACTGTGTACACACACATACTAGTAATATCACTGTATACACACACTAGTATTACCACTGTGCGCACACACACTAGTATTACCACTGTGTGCACACACATACTAGTAATACCACTGTGTACACGCACTAGTATTACCACTGTGTACACGCACTAGTATTACCACTGTGTGCACACACATACTAGTAATACCACTGTGTACACGCACTAGTATTACCACTGTGTGCACACACATACTAGTAATACCACTGTGTGCACGCACTAGAAATACCACTGTGTACACACACATACTAGTAATATCACTGTATACACGCACTAGTATTACCACTGTGTGCACACACATACTAGTAATACCACTGTGTACACACACATACTAGTAATACCACTGTGAACACGCACTAGTATTACCACTGTGTGCACACGCACTAGTAATACCACTGTGTGCACGCACTAGTAATACCACTGTGTACACACACGCACTAGTAATACCACTGTGTGCACGCACTAGTAATACCACTGTGTACACACACGCACTAGTATTACCACCGTGTGCACACACATACTAGTAATACCACTGTGTACACGCACTAGTATTACCACTGTGTGCACACACATACTAGTAATACCACTGTGTACACGCACTAGTATTACCACTGTGTGCACGCACTATTAATACCACTGTGTACACACACGCACTAGTATTACTACCGTGTGCACACACATACTAGTAATACCACTGTGTACACACACTAGTATTGCCACTGTGTACACACACTAGTATTACCACTGTGTGCACACACATACTAGTAATACCACTGTGTACACACACTAGTATTACCACTGTGTACACACACTAGTATTACCACTGTGTGCACACACATACTAGTAATACCACTGTGTACACGCACTAGTAATACCACTGTGTGCACACACATACTAGTAATACCACTGTGTACACGCACTAGTATTACCACTGTGTACACGCACTAGTATTACCACTGTGTACACACACTAGTATTACCACTGTGTGCACACACATACTAGTATTACCACTGTGTACACATACTAGTAATACCACTGTGTACACGCACTAGTATTACCACTGTGTACACACACTAGTATTACCACTGTGTGCACACACATACTAGTAATACCACTGTGTACACACACTAGTATTACCACTGTGTGGACACACATACTAGTAATACCATTGTGTGTACGCACTAGTATTACGACTGTGTGCACACACACACACACTAATATTACCACTGTGTACACACACTATTATTACCACTGTGTGCTCACACGCACTAGTAATACCACTGTGTACACGTACTAGTATTACCACTGTGTGCTCACATGCACCAGTGTTTGTTCATTCTAGAGTTTGTTCGTACTAGTGTTTGTTCGTACTAGTGTTTGTTCGTACTAGTGTTTGTTCGTACTAGTGTTTGTTCGTACTAGTGTTTGTTCGTACTAGTGTTTGTTCGTACTAGTGTTTGTTCGTACTAGTGTTTGTTCGTACTAGTGTTTGTTCATACTAGTGTTTGTTCGTAGTAGTGTTTGTTCGTACTAGTGTTTGTTCGTACTAGTGTTTGTTCGTTCTAGTGTTTGTTCGTAGTAGTGTTTGTTCGTACTAGTGTTTGTTCGTTCTAGTGTTTGTTCGTACTAGTGTTTGTTCGTAGTAGTGTTTGTTCGTACTAGTGTTTGTTCGTACTAGTGTTTGTTCGTAGTAGTGTTTGTTCGTACTAGTGTTTGTTCGTACTAGTGTTTGTTCGTACTAGTGTTTGTTCATTCTAGTGTTTGTTCGTACTAGTGTTTGTTTGTTCTAGTGTTTGTTCGTACTAGTGTTTGTTCGTTCTAGTGTTTGTTCATTCTAGTGTTTGTTCGTACTAGTGTTTGTTCGTACTAGTGTTTGTTCGTACTAGTGTTTGTTCATTCTAGTGTTTGTTCGTACTAGTGTTTGTTCATTCTAGTGTTTGTTCGTACTAGTGTTTGTTCGTTCTAGTGTTTGTTCGTACTAGTGTTTGTTCGTACTAGTGTTTGTTCATTCTAGTGTTTGTTCGTACTAGTGTTTGTTCGTACTAGTGTTTGTTCGTACTAGTGTTTGTTCATTCTAGTGTTTGTTCGTACTAGTGTTTGTTCGTACTAGTGTTTGTTAGTACTAGTGTTTGTTCATTCTAGTGTTTGTTCATTCTAGTGTTTGTTCATTCTAGTGTTTGTTCATTCTAGTGTTTGTTCGTTCTAGTGTTTGTTCATTCTAGTGTTTGTTCATTCTAGTGTTTGTTCATTCTAGTGTTTGTTCATTCTAGTGCTTGTTTGTTCTAGTGTTTGTTTGTTCTAGTGTTTGTTCGTACTAGTGTTAGTTCGTAATAGCTTTCTGCATTATTACTCCTTTTTCTCCGTTTCTTCTCTTTCGTGTTTTTCTAGGCAATGAATGCCCGGGATCAGGGGTTCTTGCTGCTATACAAGGATATTCTAGCTTGAATCTTGATACTGTTGGCATAGTAGCTACAGGTAAGTTGCAATTGTTTGTATCATGACGTAATTATGATTAGTTAATAAGAACTTTAATAAAAAATTAGTTGGCTCTACTTTTTCGGCTTATTTTGGGTGGGGGAGGATGGTGGAGAGGGAGGAGATGTCGATGGTAAAAGTGTGGAGTCATGGTTGTGAGGTGTCTGAGTATGAGGTGGAGGACAGACAATGTCTTTACATGCATCCGGGACAAAGTCCCGGATTTTATCATGCAGATACTTCTGCCTCTCCTGTGGCAGTCCTGGTGGCTCAATCGCTTCGGGTAGCTGTTCGGGACGTGGCTTCCAGTCTTGGTGGTTCTTTGTGAGGAGGGTGAGCGTCTTCTCCTCAGCATCACATCGCATCTTCACAACCAACTTTGCCTGGTGTACCTGAGGAGAAAATCAGGTGACGTAATGCCATCGAAGGCTCCCCTCTTGAAGTATGGCTGGAAGTGTTCCGCCCAGTCGTACTGTAGAACATGCACTGTACCATCCTCAGACTCAGAGACAGAGGTTATCATTCCATATAATATGCATTAAAAATATTTTGGTAAAAAATTGATAGAAACCATAAAATTGTTAATTGTCCAATTTGGTGCTTGCCGCGTTGTGCCCGATTTTCCCGTAGACTGTCACATGTGGTGAAATTTAGTTTTTATTATTTCATCCCGCGATACCCTTCCAATTAGAGCACACTGTAAGTGTTGATAACATGGTGAAATTGTTATTATTATTACTATTATATTATTATTATTATTATAGCCTTTCCTGACTGTGATGATGATGGCATGCCACAGCCACCTGCATGCAACAGGAAGAAATCTGGGAAAACGAGCAGCTCCGGGTCATCATCCCGAGATACTCTTCCAATTAGAGCCCACTGTAAGTATAGATAACATGGTGAAACTGTTGTTTATTATTAACCCTCAGTGTGCATGCACGAGAGGGTTATATAGTAGTCGTCCTGTCTGTTTGTCTTTCTGTCTGTCTGTCACGCTCTGATTTTGGAGATTACAGACAATTAACCGTTTTCATTGCTCGAGCTATATTGATGCCCTATTAAAATAGTAAATAATAAATTATTCTTTCAGTCTGAGATTATTTTGTAATAGCTGGCTATGTAGCTAGTAGCGCTGAGGGTTCGCACCTTTGGTGCTTCATTATTATTATTATTATTATTATAGCCTTTCCTGACAGTGATGATGATGGCATGCCACAGCCACCTGCATGCAAGCGTACGTGATTTCTGCTCTATTGTGGAGCAGTGGAAAAAGAATTGGGTACCGAAAGTCCTCAAGCAAGTGGAACTTGAGTGTGGAATCCGGCCTTCTCTTGCCGTTATTCAAGCTGAGATACAGTTAAATGGTAACTATTGATGGTGCACTTTTATTAGAGTTTAACTATTCTTACCTGTATGCAGATTGGAACACTTCTCTCAGTACAATGGCTCTGGTCACTAGCCTAATTCCTGACAGTCGACACAAAGCAGACTATAGAAAAATTATTTGCCCTAGCCAGGTAAGCCTAAAGCTAATTACACCATGAAATATCAATTTTAAAATAAGGTCATAACCGTAAAAATCTGAGCTACTTAATGCATGTAAGAAAAATTCTTTTTGCCAGGTGAACATATGTGTTTAACCTTGTCATCTTACTCGTATAAGCACAATCTGACACTTTGTCAGGCCACCTTTATTTACCCTCAGCGCGAGAGAGTTATCTGTTGTCTGTCTGTCTGATTTTGGAGATTACTTACAATTAACTGTTTAGGTATGCACTTAATTTGAAGGACAATTTAAAACCTTTTGTTGTGATACTTTTTGAGAAAACACGAAGCTACAGCTCCGTATAGGTACGAATGTTTGTGGGTAACACCCATTTTGTCACATGTTATCATGTGAGCTATTAATTTCTTGCAGCATAAGGTAGTTTTCTTTATGCTCAAAAGTTAAGCACTTGACTTGTGTGTTAAAACTATCTCTGAGTGTGTTGGATTCCATTATTAAGACGCATTTACATCTACTGTTTTCATTGCACACCTTTGTTTATACTTGATAGGTCTGAGAAATGGTTTAATAGCTAGCTAGTGTATAGTGGCGCTGAGGGTTCGCACCTATGGTGCTTCATTAAGTCAGAATTTGCCAGTGACACTTAATATTCTAACTTGATTATTATCCTCTGGTAGTTTGTTGTTTACGGTTTTCAGCTTACAAAATTGTGTTGGGATTGCGTTGAGTACATCCCTCAGGGTTTTATGGTTGTGAAAAGCCTTAGCTTTGTGCATAATCTATTTTTATTTTTAGGAAATTTGAAGCTAATATAATTGACAAAAGATTTTTTTTTCTTTGCAGGGTGATGTTTCCGGCTTTATCAAGAAGGGACAGAAGTCTCCTTACATTATTGTGTTGGAGCATGGGGAGCAAGCTTTCCTTGTGGTGGATAAAGTAATCGTGTGCGAGTGCACTCCTATAGAGAACATACCACTCCTATTGTTAAGTGCTTTTTTTTTGTTTTAATATACATTATCCCCAGGGGTGTAATAATTTTTATGCATTCATGGAGTATGTATTTTTGAACAAGAACTCTAAATTACCTGCATCAGTCAAGCATTTTATAGCTTGTCTTAAAAACATTTAAACTTGTGTTCTGTGATAAAATCATATTTTTTCATGATTATGTTAAATGCTATTGTGTGCGTGTTCTATCTATTTAATTTGATACAATAAAGTGGGGGAAAATACACTAAATATAGTGGGAAAATTACACTAAATATAGTGGGAAAATTACACTGATTATAGTGGGAAAATTACACTGATTATAGTGGGACTCTCCCACTGATTATAGTGGGACTCTCCCACCGATTATAGTGGGACTCTCCCACCTTATAAAGTGGGACATTCACACTTAAATATTGGTGTGATTCTGCCACCAAGTTTGGTGGGACTGTGGAGACAAAGCTGTCCCACCAAGTTTGGTGGGATATTCCCACCACTTTTTTTACAGTGTAGTGTTCAACCCCGTCCCAAATTTCACTGAACAAAACCTTGTGGTTTATCGATTATAACCATCTAATCCAACAGAATTGAATTTTTCACAAGTTTGAACTCTCTTTTGCGGGTGCAGATAAAACTTACAAACTTGCTGAAGTTTATATCTATTTGAATTAGTGGTGGTGGTAAGTTAATGCGTTCTTTGTCATAGTTATACGCTCTGCGCAACACTGTTGTTCTTACTTGAAAATTAATTGTGGAATAGTCAAACCGTGAAGGTAAGTCTTGTGTTGAGTGAACAAGTGTGTGTGAAAGTGTTGTGTGTTACAGCTACTGCTTCTAAAGAATAGCATAAAGTAAACGTTTTAACTAACAAATAATATATTTTAGCTGCCTTTACACAGGTGTATGGCTACTACAGTAGTAAGCATGTCCTAATATAAGGTTAGGCTCAAACCTGTCAGTAATTCCATAGAAATGCCTGTTTTTTTTTGTTTTGCTTTTGAAGTCAAACAGTTGCCGCGAGTGGTTACTATGGCACTATAACCCCTTTCCCTTAAATATGTAATTTAAAAAACTCGACCGTTAAAAAAATAAATAAAACGGAGTCAAAAGGTCATGTTAAAAAGATATTTAATTGGCATCTTAATATGTGAACTATAACTGGTAACTGTTCTTTGATGCCTAGATATCAGAAATCAAGCCAAATACAATAATTGTATATATCTGTGAATAGGAACAGAACCCACTTATTAACTAGTTACTAGTGCCACATACAATTTCTGTATTCTAATCATCAAATATATAAAAGTAAAGAATATTGCCTTAATAATATATTTATTATTGTATCACCCCTACTTATGTGAGTCTAGTAATTACCTTGAGTTCTTGTATCTGCTTGTCTTTATTCTTCATTTCCTTCACATACAGGACACTGGCAATATTGAGTTGTCTCATCGTTCCTCCTCCGTAGATTCCCTCTACCTCTGACTTCACACCCCATAGTCTAGCCAGCAGGTCCTGGCTGGATGGCCTTCTCTCTGGAGTGTTGTGAAGACACTGTCTCACAAGATCTAGTAGCACTGGATGAGATGCACCACATGTGGTTTCCAATGTGGTCATGTAAGTCTGACGACGATCCACTTCTGAACGAGCAATGAGCTGGTCAGGATTAGAAGGATTGGGATATGTACTGGACAGCAGGTCACCTGGAAACACCTGACATAAGTATAAAAGTACATAATGAACATTAAGTTTAAGATATTAACATTTTATACACAATATTCAATTATAATAAGTAAAAAAAAGGCTAGCAAATACCACAAACAAAAACAGTAGCAATAGCAATTGTAAACACTAGCAATTACATCGCTACACAGTGGCGCCTGACGTACTAACTTGTAGTGCAGTATGACAATGTAGTTCTATTCATCTTATTTTTTCAGCCATCCCATCTCCTCTTTTCTAACTCACGGATTCTCCTCTTCTTTTCTATTTACCTCTCCTGCTCCCCTGTATCTTTGTCATTTACATGCAAGATAGCTTATTTCCTCACATTGTTTTTAGCCAAACTTTACTAACTCAGATAAGCTCACGAATTATTCATGAATACATGCACTGTCGTCGGTCACCATTGTCGTCTGTGTTACTGACACACAAGCGTACTACTTTGTGGATAACCGTGACTTGCAATGACTTAACAACAATAATATTTTCTATCCATTGTTTTTATTCATTATCACTATTATTCATTATTATTTATTTAAATATTTTACTACAATAAATGTACAAAAATGGTCCTAATATCCTTAAAAATCCCATCGATTTGAACACTGTAAATGGCACACATTATAATAATAAATCATTTACCTGTGTCAATGTAAACAGAGCAAGATGTCCGAATGAGAACACATCTAGAGATGGTCCATATCTGTGGCTCTCACTGAGAGCCTCTGGTGGCATGTACACAGTGGTCCCTGGAGTCTTAGTCAGTGTCTGTGCTAGCTGACCTGGTCTAAAATTCACCATGCGAGAATTGCCCAAGTCTGTGATTTTGGCACACAGAGATGAAGTTAGGAGGACATTCCTAGCTGTTAGGTCTCTATGTACTATTGGAGGAGCTCGGCCATGCAAATACACTAGTCCACTGCTAGTGTCAGTGAGAATGGATATTTTAACTGCTAAAGGAATATTAGGAGAACACTCCAGCAGGTCGTCAACACTCATTTCTAGTCTCTCCATCACAAGGAGAGGTAGATTGGAACCTTCCAGGAAACACAGACCAAGGAACTGTGTTATGTTAGGATGTCTGAGACCTGCCATGAGTTGACATTCCTGTCGATACTTTCCAATAATGTCTTGAACTCCTTCATTGCCAGCTTGCAGTAATAACTCATGCATTTGTTTAGCAGCACAGAGAGTTTTCTCGTATTTAACCTACCAATATATTAATACATACTCTATACTTTGTATATACTGTAAATATTATCTTCAACATACACATTTATATCCCTATTGTTTATTTATGCATATGTAATATAAATAAATAATGATGTTTTTCAAAAATACTGCTGTCATTTGAAATATGATCAGATTACAAGTTCTTTTTTAACTATAAAATTAAACTCTATAGAAGACATTTAGCTAGTAATGAAGTAGTTAAGTACAAACATAAAGTAAATGAAGTCAAAAGTTATATTGTGCAAGTTAAATAAACTTAGTTACTCTCAATAAGGTACTCTTAAATATTTCTTCAAATATGGTAAAGGTCAACACAAACAATTGGCACAAAGCTAAATTGGATTGATATGAGTTTCACATACCTCTACTACTGAGCCATAAGAACCTACGCCAAGAGTTTTTCCAGTGGCAGTCACTTCATTCAGGAAGAAAGAGCGAAGCGGTGGGTCATCCCTGAAGGATCTAGATCTGGCAAACCTAGCAGCCATAAGGAACAATACCCAGTACCCAGCACAGGGCAGGCTTAAGATAGGGAACGAGCTTGTTGAAGTAATTTTCTTCTAAGTCCAGGCTTCCTAGAGAGCTAATAAGTGAATGAATTTCAGACAGAGTGTTTGGCGAGTGCACCAGTGCCCGCCGCATGAACAAAATAAGGAAAGGTGGAGTCTTAGGAACCTCATGGGGTGGTTAGACTCCGCCTATATTTTGCGCATGCGTTAACATGTGGCGGAGTTGTGGACAGCTAGCCGGGCAGAGGCTTACGGTGCGTGTGAAAAGCTATTTTTGTATTGCTGCGAAGTTCTTTTATTTCCTTTGACATTAACCATCCGAAGGCTCTAGATTACCTACCAACGATAGAGTTCTTGCATAGCCATCGCGCACCACCTTGTTTATTCGTTCGCTGTGCACAGTAAAAAATGGGGTGCTAAAATGAACACCCTACGAGGTGTTAGAACGGCGCCTCCTCTACAACTCCTTGAATGGTGCTAGCTTAACACCCCATATTGGGTGTAATGAAACACTCTACAGCACCCGCATAGGTGCTTGTGTGGCACTCCAGCCAGTTGCATGCTAACACCCCAAGCAGATGCTTCAGAACACCCAGAGTGGTGCTTCAGCACACTCCTAATGGTGCTTTGTGGTACCCTTTCTCAGTGCTACTAGTACACCCCTAGTTGTTTTTTTAATTTTTTTAAAATTTTACTAGTGATGTGCTTGAGCACAAATGGCGAGCGAGCCTAAAGACTATACTATTTTTGTATGAATGATTTTGACTTCTAACACTGAAGCTACTGAAAATAAGGTCCAGTTTTTAAATTTCGCATACACGGTAAAGGGATTTCAGTGCCATAGTAACAACTCTCTGCAGCTGCTTGAATTGAAGGGAAAAAACAACAACAAAACAATACACGTTATTTAAAAGTTTTCTTTGTGATATTCTTTAGCTAAGTAGTGGTTGTAACACACAATGCTTTGACACAACTGGACATGCACCTACACAGACTTACCTTCGCAGTAGTCTAGTGGACAATGTATTTTCAAGTAAATGCTGTTGCGCATGGCTTATAACCATGACAAAGAGCGCATTGACTTACCACCGCCACTAACTCGAATAGAAATGGAAGTCCCTTAAGTTTTCAAGTTTTAACTGCACCCGCAAAAGAATTCAAAACGGTAAACAATTCAAGTTCTGGGTACTGATCGATAAACCAGAGGATTCTGTTTAGTGCAATTTTGGACGGGGTCGACCACGTAACTAACACAAAAACGCGAGGGTCAAAGTACAAAAATGCCTTGCGTACGTCCATACATATATACAAATAAACTAGTGGTGTGCTTGAGCACAAATGGCGAGCGAGCCTGATAGTTAGGTAACATAAAACTAAGTATTGTTACTATGTTTTAGCTTAGTTCATGCAAAAACTATAATAGCCGTTATGACTTTATTTCAGCAAACAAATACAAAATCACTCTCTTACCTGATTAATGGTAACTTTTGTAGTATCAAACATCTGCCATTCTGATAATCTCAATTACCAGTAACTCTTGAACAAGCTCTCAGCTACGATAAAAAAATAAACCAGTGTTATTGGCGAGCGAGCGTAGCTAGCGAGACACTTACAGGGGTAACACAATTGAAAATCGGGGATGTTTGTTTATTTATTGGCGAGCGAGCGTAGCGAGCGAGACACTTACAGGGGTAAAAATGAAAAAATCGGGGATGTTTGTTTATTGTCGAGCGAGCGAAGCGAGCGAGACACTCTCAGGGCTAACGCAATCGAGATTTCGCTATATTTATTGGCGAGCGAGCGTAGCGAGCGAGACACTTACAGGGGTAACACAATCGAAAATCGGGGATGTTAGTTTATTTATTTATTTATTTGTATATATGTATGGACGTACGTAAGGCATTTTTGTACTTTGACCCTCGCGTTTTTGTGTTAGTTCGGTTGCGACCCCGTCCCAAATTGCACTAAACAGAATCCTCTGGTTTATCGATCAGTACCCGTATCACCCTAGAAATTGAATTGTTTACCGTTTTGAATTCTTTTGCGGGTGCAGTTAAAACTTGAAAACTTAAGGGACTTCCATTTCTATTCGAGTTAGTGGCGGTGGTAAGTCAATGCGCTCTTTGTCATGGTTATAAGCCGTGCGCAACAGTATTTACTTGAAAATACATTGTCCACTAGACTACCGCTAAGGTAAGTCTGTGTAGGTGCATGTCCAGTTGTGTCAAAGCATTGTGTGTTACAACCACTACTTAGCTAAAGAATATCACAAAGAAAACTTTTAAATAACGTGTATTGTTTTGTTGTTGTTTTTTTCCTTCCAAGCAGTTGCAGAGAGTTGTTACTATGGCACTGAAATCCCTTTACCCTGTATGCTAAATTTAAAAACTGGACCTTATTTTCAGTAGCTTCAGTGTTAGAAGTCATATAAAAATAGTATAGTCTTTAGGCTCGCTCGCCATTTGTGCTCAAGCACATCACTAGTTTATTTATATATATGGACGTACGTATGTCATTTTGTACTTTGACCCTCCGTATTTTTGTGTTCGCTCCGCGTTCGATCCCGTCCCAAACTTCAATAAACAGAATCCTCCGATTTAGCGACCATTACCCGTATCACCTTAGAAATTGAATTGTTTACGGCTCTGAATTGTTTTGCGGGTGCAGTTAAAACTCAAGTTAAAACTCAAAATCTTATGGGAGCTCCATTTCTATTCGAGTTAGTGGCGGTGGTAAGTTAATGCGCTATTTGTCACAGTTATAAGCCCTACTCAACAGTATTTACTTAAAAATGCATTGTCCACTAGACGAACCATGAAGGTAATCTAGTGGACAATGCAGAGCTCTCAACCTAAGAATTGCTTTTCCAGTATTACTGGTATGCTATTATTTTGATGAGCATTTCAGTATTTCCCCCTTCATAATAAATAATAATAATTGACAAATTGATAATCATTGGACTCATCACACATTAAACTATATGGGACATTCCGAACATTTTCAACAATAGGCTTCTTGTGATATGGATCAAGAGCCTCACATATAATAGCTCGTGTTTTAGTGCATTTGCACGAGAAATCAGATGCTATCTTGGAATCAGGGAACATTGTTGCAAATAATGAAGACAGATGATTAGCAGTTAGAAATGAGATATTATGCATGGCAATAAAATTTGACATGATAACTTCTGCTGTGGTAACCTTACGAATGTGTGACAGCTCTGAGGGTTGACCAAGCATGCCTGCTATACTCTTAGTGCTATTGCTATCCTTGTATCTCTGCTGATGTGTAGGCCCTCTAGCATGACGTGTTATATCATTGAAGCCTCCATGGGCTACACTAAAATCAGACTTGCACAATTTACAATGAGCATATTGGTCACACTTAGAACTTGCTATGATACCATCTGGGAGCTTCCAAGAGGATTTGAACTTCCCTCCAGCTTGACACTTCTTCTTTACAGCATCCATAGCAAATAATTAAATAATTTCTAATTAACGCCCATCCCCGTAAAACTAGCTCCATTTCCGTAGTCCGTAATCTGAAAGCAATATCAGTATAAATTACGGATGAATCCGTAGAGTTGAGAGCTCTGCAATGTATTTTCAAGTAAATACTGTTGCGCACGGCTTATAACCATGACAAAGAGCGCATTGACTTACCACCGCCATTAACTCGAATAGAAATGGAAGTCCCTTAAGTTTTCAAGTTTTAACTGCACCCGCAAAAGAATTCAAAACGGTAAACAATTCAATTTCTAGGGTGATACGGGTACTGATCGATAAACCAGAGGATTCTGTTTAGTGCAATTTGGGACGGGGTCGACCACATAGCTAACACAAAAACGCGAGGGTCAAAGTACAAAATGACATACATACGTCCATACATATATACAAATAAATAAATAAACAAACATCCCCGATTTTCGATTGTGTTAACACAATCGAAAATCGGGGATGTTAGTTTATTTATTTATTTATTTGTATATATGTATGGAGGTACGTAAGGCATTTTTGTACTTTGACCCTCGCGTTTTTGTGTTAGTTCGGTTGTCGACCCCGTACCAAATTGCACTAAACAGAATCCTCTGGTTTATCGATCAGTACCCGTATCACCCTAGAAATGTGGTTACCGTTTTGAATTCTTTTGCCGGTGCAGTTCAAACTTGACAACTTAAGGGACTTCCATTTCTATTCGAGTTAGTGGCGGTGGTAAGTCAATGCGCTCTTTGTCATGGTTATAAATAATGTCATATATAAAAGTAAGTCTTGCGTAGGTATGTTCAGTTGTGTGAAAGTATTGTGCGTTACAACTACTATTAAGAATATCACAAAGAAAAATTTAAATAACGTGATTTGATTTTGTTGCTTCTTTTTCAATTCAAACTATTGCGGGAGCAGTTACTATGACATTGAAACCCCTTAACCTCATACTTAATTTAAAAACTCGACTTTATTTTAATAGCTTGAGTGTTAGTTGTTAAAATCAAATTTAACAATAGTGTAGTTTAAGGCTCGCTCGCCATTTGTGCTCAAGCACACCACTAGTTTATTTGTATATATGTTTGGACGTACGTATGTAATTAAACGCGCGCGCGGGGAACTTTTTTTTTCTCCAAAAAACACGGCTTTATAGGCTTGACCCCAGTTTATTCTGAAAATACAGCATTAAGCAAGCGCTCCAAAGTGTGAGAAAATTTCTGCGAAAACGCTTGCTTTTCAAGAAACAAAAAGTTGATTCGACCGGTTACTATGGCATTAAAGACCCTTTTCCAGACTTAATTTCAAAACTTCGCCGTTTTAGGGGGGATACGGAGCTAAAATTACAAATAATAACACTGGTTTATTTTTTTATATTAGTGGGGATTATTAGTGGGGATTATTAGTGGGGATTATTAGTGTGGATTATTAGTGGGGATTATTAGTGGGGATTATTAGTGGGGATTGTTAGTGAGTATTATTAGTGGGGATTATTAGTGTGGATTATTAGTGGGGATTATTAGTGGGGATTATTAGTGGGGATTATTAGTGGGGATTATTAGTGGGAATTATTAGTGGGGATTATTAGTGGGGATTATTAGTGGTTATTATTAGTTGGTATTATTAGTGGGGATTGTTAGTGGGGATTATTAGTGGGGATTATTAGTGGGTATTATTAGTGGGGATTATTATTAGTGGGGATTATTAGTGTGGATTATTAGTGGGGATTATTAGTGGGTATTATTAGTGGGGATTGTTAGTGGGGATTGTTAGTGGGGATTATTAGTGGGTATTATTAGTGGGGATTATTAGTGGGGATTGTTAGTGGGGATTATTAGTTGGTATTATTAGTGGGGATTATTAGTGGGTATTATTAGTGGGGATTATTAGTGGGGATTATTAGTGGGGATTGTTAGTGGGGATTATTAGTGGGGATTATTAGTGGGGATTATTAGTAAGTGGGAGTAGTTACGTACTTTGATATAATGAAAGCTAAGTTGAAGTTTACTATGAAGTGTATAAGGTGGTTAGTTTGGTTGGAGATACTATGTTGTGGTTGTACTCCAGCTAGCCATCAGCAGCTGCAGTGATGGCCCAAGTATGTATGTGTGTATGTGTGTAATCAAGCATGTGAAGCAGCTGCTCAGTGCTTTTCCTCGAGTTTTCAAGACAACTATAGTATGTCGAACAGAAGTAGCTACTCTTGTCGAAAGCTCCATGCCAAAGCGGTCCAGAAAATTCCCTTTAAAAACTTCAGAGCCAGCTGGAAAGTGCAGTTCCAAAACTCAATCTATGGGAATACATAAAACAACACGTTCCCCCCCCTCCCGCTCCAAACCTAAACAGATTTATAATATTTACTTATGTCAAAGAACGTAATGTAGAGGATAAGATAGGAAGTACATTAACAGAGAGTAATGTTTGAGTAGATGCCATTAATATGATATTGATTTATTGTAATTGCTTTTGTTCTACATGCACACTGTGTTATGTAGAGGCTGCCTGCAATATTGAAGTGAGGAATTGCAGAACCTAAACTTGGTTATCTTCTATACTCAAAGACAATTGTTGCAAAATTGTTTTATTATTGATATTCTTACTGTACGTTTTGTACCAATAACTACATCTGATGAGTCAAATTCAATTACATCTGTACACACATGCCATATTGATTTTATTAAAATAGTTTGCCTAGATGCCAAGTAAGTGCAGTAACTATATTTCAAGTGTTCTTTTGACACTAATTTGCAACACATGACACTCAAGGTGTTCATTACATTATAGTAGGTTGTGTAGATCATATTTCAGCGATAGGTGATGAAAAGTGTAATAATGGCAAGAACTTAATTACAATTAATATAATATAGGCAAGGTACAATTAGGTCTCAACAATTTACTAAAAGAAAACCAAAATTTCCTGTCAATCTTACTGTAGGATAATCCCCATTAAGTTTCAGCTCCATTTTCAAGAGCACACACACGTGGTCTGACTATTTGTACAAGTTTGAGACTATGGGTGTGTCTCGCACACAATGCTGCAGACTTCCTGCTCTGACAACAATCATACGAAAATAATTCTGATACACGCGCGCGTGCACACAAAATGACACGAGTTCTCACTGTTCTGTCTTCCTCTTTCTCCTTCATGTGGGCTTGCCCACAAGATCATGGCTTACTCTTTCTCTCATTTTCTAGAAAGCTAAGCTGAAAAAAAAAAAGTGGCACATTAAACAGACTTTCATCATTGTCTGCTTTCAGTTCTACCTCTCTTGAGGCTTAATAGTATTGGGCACAGTCAGTGAAATATGGCAACTTGCAAAAAAAAAGAGCATAGCAAGTCTAGCTAAATGGTGAACTTGATCTAATAATCATTTGTCATGATAAATGCACCTTAAGTGAAAACAGAAAGATCTGTTGTTGACAGACAGCCAGGACAGACACAAAAATAATGTACCCCACCTGGTGCACGTGCGCTGAGGGTCAGTAGCATTATTATTTGTGTATGACTCATCAATGTATGGGGACAGGTGGTTCATACCAGTTATTGAGTGTTCATGCCTGTGTGGTTAACCATTATGAGCCCCCACATTATTTTTAAAGGTTTATTTGTCCAGGTGGAGGAGTACAATACGTTTTGTAGATACTCTGGAGATTCCTGTTATTGTTCTATAATTGTTTAAAAATTTAGGTTTAAAAAAAACTGATTTTGTTGTTGGTGTTATATAACCATGTGCGTCATGGAGGACTCCTGCAAGGTGCCACAAGACAAAATGATCTAACAAAATGATCTAACAATTCTCAGATTGAAATCTATTGATTTTTTAATTTTTATTTTCATTCTCATGTTTACATTCTGAATACTGTCAAGCTATGTTATGTTTTTTGTTTGTTTCTTTTTGCTTTTCTTTGAACTGTTTTACTAAATTTGAAATTTATCAGTGGGTAAAATCATGTGTCGTCTGTTATGCATATGAAAATAACTGAAATTGGTCTACATCACAATAATCTATAGCATCAGAGATAAGTTTCTAATGCTAGTTGTGGCTAAAAGCAAACAATGAAATCTGAACATTTAAAAAGCTGCATTATAAGCTGTGCTTTTATGAGCTGTGCTTGTTTGGTTTAGTTAATGAAGATTGTTACTATGCATGCATCTTTTATTAGCTATGAAAAAAAAAGTAATGCTGAACAGAAGTAGCTAACATCCCAGTGGAAACATAATTGCTGTCAATCAACACTCGTGCTGTAGTGTCTAGAATATAATACTCTCTCGGATACATTGTATATCAGGTAGACAGGAGGACAGAACAGTGAGAACTCATGTCATTTTGTGTGTGTGTGCGTGTGTGTGTAAGAAATATTTTCGTATGATTGGTGTCAGAGCAGGAAGTCTGCAGCATTTTGTGTGAGACACACCCATGGTCTTGAACTTGTATAAATAATCAGACCACGTGCGTGTCAAGTCAGTCTAGTCTTGTCATGTGTATCTGTGTTTCATTTATTTTTATCAATTTAACTAACTCTAATTTTTATACCTGAGGGGAGGGAGCCAGTTTGCTGGAGATTGAGGGACTGGATTCTGGTGGCAGTGATGTACCTGTTGCCCCAGAACTGAACTGCCAAACTTGAGAGAGACGAGGCCTGTTGGGGATAGTACTAGCTATACACACCATACACATTCAAATTCCTATGATATGTTTGACCACACCCCTTAATAGAGAGAGGCTGCCTTACTTAGAGGGGTCCATCGGCCTGGGAGACTGAAAGAAGGGGCAGAGCAGCGTAATGCTATGAATGAGGACTAAAACAACACAAAAAGTGAAGAACTGGAACACAAACAGCAAAGACTAAATGATTTGTTCTAGCTGGTCAAGTCAGATAGTCAGCTCATAACAAAGCTGATGGCGCATCATTGAAGCAATGAATACTTGTGATCATGTACGATAGATTGATGCCTTGTCTGCACAAACTTCTCCACAATGATAGCTACATTTAGCAATATGGCTAGCCATGGCATGACATTGTAATTTTTCATATCTGTACATTATATAATACTTATTGCACAAGATTACCATACAAGTTCATTAGAAAATGGGACTAGTAGATCAGACTTCTGCAGGTGGTCCTATGAAGCAGTAAAGGTTAGTTTATAGTATTTATTGCATAATATAATGTTTTATCAATTTTTTTTTGATGTGTAGACTATTCCCAAGCAAACAAATGCTAACGATTGTGGAGTATTTGTTACACAGGTTAGTGATAGTATAACTTATGACATTTTCATAATCTTTTCTATTTGTTGTCAGTTTGCAGTGTATAGGGTTGCAAATGAACCAATGGATTTTCAAGAAGTAAGATGCAATATTTGTTGATCAATACTGGGGTGACTACATGTGTATGTTACTAAAAATATCATATGCACAAACTTCTTCAAAGTAGAATTTTATAAAAATTAATTTCATAGTAGATATAGACAATAGTTGCACTTGCAAATACACACTGTTGTGTTTTAGCCATTACTGTTTTAGAGTATATGGTTTTGAAAGTCAAACATGACCAAACCCAGAAAAAAAATTATACAAGTAAACTTGGCATCAAATAAAGCAGAATTGTTTCAAAGTAGCATTAGTCAATGCCTACCTGAATCCAAGAAAAAAGTTATATTCATTTAAGTACAGAATAAATTAGCAGCAGTAATTGCCTGCTCAATGCATGCTCTAATATTATTTAGCAGCTATGATTCAGTGGTGTGGAGATGCACCCAGCCATAAGGAAAGGATTGAGAGCAAGTGATGTCAGAAGGGCTTGGATTGAACTGTTGAACATGCTCAGCTTATTTATAGCTTGTATGTCATTTTATTATTAGTTTGTGTGCAATGCAACAATTGGTGTTCTTGCAGAAAAAGAAATGGTGTCAAATAGTTAACTGCCAGTGTGGACTGTCATGGTTACCTAGTGTTTGGACAGATGAAGATGCTTACACCCATTTTTATACAAATAGCTGGCTAATTGGTAAATGAAGAGTTCATTAGCTATTTATTTCGTGATTCTTATAATAAGGTCTGTCTGAAAATGGAAAATTGCTTTGCTTTACATTACCAAATTCTCATAGCATGTTAACACCCATGTCTTCAAATTGTCAATCACATTAATTCTTTGAAACATTTCATTTCCTATAGAGTCAAATGCCTATAATCAGAAAAGTCATTGCTGAGGAACTTTTCTGTGGAGAATTAGTGTAAGTATGAGTTACAGTGATTTCAATGTTATTGTAAGTGTTAACTTCTTGCCCCTGCATGCCTTGCTAAATTTCTTTTACACTTGCAAGTACTGATGTACTTTAATGTTAGTGACATGAAGGCCAGGAAATCAAAAAATTTAATAAGGGCAACCATTCGAACTTGATACAGTCTAAATCTTCCAATCAACTCCATTCACCATTAGATAATTGTTTATTTTTTTCTTGAATTATTATTGCCATATTATTCGATAATGCCATTATTACATTACCATTGCATTTCTTTAAGCAGAACTTCCATCGACATCCAATAATTCAGCTCCAAAATCTTCACAAAAATCTGGTACTAAAAGTCTAGTCTTTGATCTTAAAATGTAGAAATTGCACTTTCATCTTGCTATCTCATAAATATTTAAGCATGTGTATTAGAAGGTTAACATTTTTTCTATATTAGACACTCATATATCACCGTTATCATGTTTACCTCACTCAAGCATCGCTTCCATAAATTACAGAAGTAGATCTTGTTCAACATCTTCAACAGGAAGACAGAAGTGCAAGAAAAAAAAGTTATCATTGTCACTAAAAGCAAAAGCTCCACTGGTCCACTCAGGTCACTCTGAAACAGGTATTTTTCATAAATAGCAAATTGAAATAGCTTGTAGTAGCTAGCTATTAGTTATTTTGAATTAAAATTAGAGAGATCATCATGTGAAGGAACATCTGTATCATCATGTATGAAGACATCTACTTCACAAACTTCTGGTATTCTACTTAATTGCTGTGATAACAATCCTTTAAAGATAATTTAAAGACTGTTTTATGTACCATTTCTTGTATCACTTTCCAGAGTTACCTAAATCACAAGTGTTGTCATCATTGCCTCTCTACTCTCAAGCACAGTCATCAACCTCTACACTACGAAAATGTAATGCTGAAGAAAACATCTCTTTACTTCATACTCTATTACAAAACATGAGCCTTCTTCAATCGGTATACAATCTACTTCATCTGGTGATATGAAAAGTGAGTGCGCTGCCCCTGAAAGTAGATGTAATAATCTTGCTGGCACTGATAAGCTAAGTGAATCTACAAATAAGGTCTGGCTTTGTAAATTCTGCAATCAGCAGTATTCCCACAAAAGTAGTTTATCTCAACATGTCAGTATCGCTCACAAGGAAAATAAAGGGAACATTGGATGCAGCATCTGTTTTATAAGGTAATATTTTAAGAACAATACAGCAAATTGTATACTTGACACTAATGGATTACCTTATTTTTGGATTTGTAAATGTACCGGAATCAGTGGAACACCTCAAACAAGGTCACAGCTATGTCATTGACAAGATAGAACTGACTTTTGATAGTTTTGATGAATTTTCCATCTGGAAAGAAGAGGAAGAAAGGACCTCACATTCATAGTTTGTGATACATACTGCCCCAAAACCTATACTAGATTATCAGCATTATTACTTTTATTGTAATCGAAGTGGAAGTTATAACCCACGTGGTAGTGGGAAAAGGGGTCTAAAAAGTCAAGGAACTAGTAAAATATTAATGCGAGCTGTTCACCGTACATAAAGGCAATAAAATGTTTAAAGACAGGCTCAATATCAATCACGTACATTCCATGCCATTATAATCATGATAAAAAACTGGGACATTTAAGGCTGAGTAAGACTACCAAACAATCTGTGGCTGAGAAACTGAAGGAAGGAGTTAGTGTAAGGCACATTATTGATGGTTATAAAGACTCCGAAATTAGTCAAGGGATTATTCGTGATCATCTGATTACAGAAAAAGACATCAATAATATTTGTAAAAGTTCAACGTTGATGGTATTCAAAAACACTCTAATGACTTTGTAAGTGTGGCAAGTATTGTTGCAGAAATGCAGACATTGGATTATAACCCTATTGTACTGTATAAACAGCAAGGTGAAGAACCCAGTCAAGAATGCAAGATGCTCAACAATCAAGATTTTTTTATTAGTTATTCAGACAGAATTTCAGAAAGACATGCTAATCAAACATGGTAATTCAGGGGTGTGTATAGATGCAACATATAATGTGAATAACTATGACTTTCATTTAATTACAATTTTGGTGTTGGATGACTATCAAGAAGAAATTCCAGTAGCATTTGTAGTTTCTAATCTTGAAGACAAAATAGTCTTAGTGCATTCCCTGGAATCCATAAAACTTAAGTGTAACAGATTTCAATCTTGTTTGTGGTTTAGTCAGACATGGCTCGACAATTTTTTAATGCATGGAAAGAAGTTTTTGATGTTACTAGCACTAAATGTTTATGGTGTGGATGGCATGTTGATCGTGCATGGAGAAAGGCACTAAAGAAACATTGTAATTGTTTGGAAGACCAAAAAGAAATATACCATCAACTGCGCACTCTTATGGTTGAAATGAGCACAACAAGCTTCAAACTTTTGATTACCAAATTTTTGACAGTCCATAAAGAAACAAAATTATATTGATTATTTCAAGACTTATTATGATAATTGCGACCGATTGGACTTATGTTTTAGAAGTGGTAGCCCAATGAATACAAACATGCACGCAGAATCATTCCATCGTGTACTAAAAATTGTATATCTAAAACAAAAAGTAAGCAGACATTTAGACGAACTTTTTTATGTTTTATTTAAAATAGCTAGGGACAAAGCCTCTCAGCAGTTGTGCAAGAACGAAAAAGGAAAGAATACCAATCGAATTTGGGACATTAATAAGAGGCATATTCGAGCCAAATCTTTACAACCTTCAGCAATAATTGAGCGTGAAATAAACTGTAATACTGGTTTGAATCTGATGAGCTATAAGCATTGATATACATTTAATTGATGAGTAAATGATGCACATTGAGTTATTCTAGGTAGAGTGTTTCCCTATCATTTTTACAGCTAAGTACAAAGTTTGGAACATTGAGATATTAACTGATGGCATTTTAATGAAAATATTATTGCCTCTTACAAATTATGACATATCATAGCTACACCTAGTCTTGCATACCTTGACCCTTTATCTATCAGTACAGTCTATTATCTAACCTGTCAAAATTGAAACCATTGCGGTATCTAGATGCAGTAGTAATGCACTCTTAGTAGAACTCTAAAGTGTGGTATAGTTATAATTACTCAGGATTTATATGCAGAGCATCCAGGTAGGACTAACAACATTACTTTAGAACTGGTTGTATGTAGTGATGCTACCAGACACTTTAACAACACAGTAGTGGATACATAATTCTCTAAATTGCAAGTTTATAGACAGATATGCTCGTATTACAACAACACGCCAAGTTTATTAGAGCAGCCTAAAAAAAAACGGGTTGACCTCAGATAGTAGGCTGTGGACAGTCCATGTCATTCAACTACAGTGAGTTTTCCAAGTTAACTAGAGCAAGGTTGCAACAGTCAGTGAAAATGTATTTAGGGGTGCCTCCATGAGCTGGAAATGTTTTGATAATTATTTGTACATGAAAGTTTAGCTCTAAGATTTCATTCAGTGTTCATTGTAAGGTTTTCTGCTAGACTGTCAAAGCTCTGAAAGTTGTAGAGGTATAACAGTAAGCTAGTCTAAAGGCCGCTAAATTCATCTAGCTGCAAATATCAATACTGAAGTTAAGATTACGCACAAACAAAAGTTTGAAGAATTTTATGGCGAGGCAGGCGTGGGAGAAAAAAAAATAGCTTAATTAAACATCACGTGCTATATGTTTACTGGAGCAGTGTCGAAAAAGGGGTGGGGCTGAATTAGTTGGCTGTGGACAGTCCGCGACATTTACCTAAACGGCTAAAACTTTTGGTTCATCAGGTGAGTTTTCCAAGTTAACTAGAGCGAGGTTACAACAGTAAGTGAAAATGCATTAGGCGTGACTTTTGAGTGGAATGTTTTAATAACTTGTTTGCGTGAAGGTTAGCTCTTAGGTTTGATTCACAATTTCTTCATGGCATTTATATTATTACTTTTTCAATGATGGTGGTTGGCATGATCAGGAAGCTGAATTTGTGAAACATCGAATTCCATTTCTTATTGTCTAGAATAGCAAGCAACTGTTATCTATCAAGTATCAAGAACTATTCTGAAGTACTAGCACATTGCTGACAATCACTGCAAGTGTGGGTGTGGCTCTCATAGTGATACATCCAAGAGGTAAATGTAATTAAATATGTATATAAACTCGTTGGTGTAATGCATTGCTATATACTCAATAAAAAGCTTGCTAAAGTTAGTAATGCTCAACTTTTCTACCAGCAAAATATAATAAGTCTTTGATGAAGTTATTGAAGCTATTGCAACACTGCATCACATAAGCATATTCATAGCCAGTCAGTAGCCATTGGTACTGCCTTGCTGCTTATAATAGGATATACATACTAGTGATGTGCTTCAGCACAAATGGAGGACAAGCCACTGACTACAAGTGATTCAAAAGCATAATTTAAAACAAATCTATCTAAATTATAAGCAGCTCCTGACAAAAAACACGAAACTGCTGAGCACGGCCAAGTTTTTGAATTGCGTATTGGTAACACTTTTTAATGTAATAGTAACCACTTGCCACAACTTTTCGAGACTTGAAAACCCAAGCAATTATAGAGAAATCAAACAAACTGGGAGGAAGCCTAAGAAGCTAAAATAATAGATTTAGTTGGACCCGTCCCACTAAATGGAATCCTCCGGTTTAGCAATCATTACCCGTACCGTCCTAAAAACTGAATTGTTTACCGCTCTGAATTCTTAGTTAATACTCAAAAACTTAACGGAGTTCCATTTCTATTCGAATTAGTGGTGGTGGTAAGTTCATAAGCTATTTGTCACAGTTATAAGCCCTACTGAACCGTGTTTGCTTGAAAATTCTTAGTCCACTAGAGTAACTACGAAGGTAAGCCTTGTGTAGGTATGTTCAGTTGTGTGAAAGTGTAGTGCCTTTACTTAGCTAAAAAATATCACAAAAAAATTTGTAAATAATGCTACTTGTTTGTGATACTTTTTTTTTCAATTCTAACAGTTACAGGAAGTGGTTACTGTGACATTGAAACCCCTTTATAGTATACATGAGGGGAGGCTCCACTGGGGGGGCAGGGGGGGCAATTGCCCCCCCCCCAATATTAATTGTGGGGGGGCATTGCCCCCCCCAACTAAAAAACTTGTGACTTTGTATCACTACATGAAGAAAGGAAAAGACACTTTGGAACATTTTAATCAGTCTTTTTGTATGATGTATTATAGCTTAAAAATCAGATTTCATAGGAGGGTGCCAATCTCTAATATTTTGCCCCCCCCAACCACAAGTGTGTGGAGCCTCCTCTGCATGTAATTTAAACTTGACTTTTTTTAGTAGCTTGAGTGTTGAAGTTAATATTAATCGTTTAACAATAGTGTAGTTTTAGGCTCGCTCACCATTTGTGCTCAAGCACATCACCAGTTTATTTATGAATGACACTAATGTCTTTGATCAGAAAATTACATAGACCCACTTCATGGGCAAAAGCACATACAAAGTTAGGGTGTGGCTTCAGGAGGTTGCATATATCTACCTTCAAATAAATGATATTCATAGTAGTCTCACTTTCTTCTAGCAAATAAAGACAGCGTTGAGTAAGAAGAGAGAATATCAGTTTGATGAGATTCATGGTTTCAAGTCATTATTAGCTTTGGTCATCATGAGCTTGACATTGATCACTGCACACTTCAACTAGCTTGATACTTCATGAGACACTACTCAACTGAGCTATATAGCATAACTTCTCTAACTAGATGTGGCTTTACACATGAGTGTCTCCAACATTCGTGACCTTAATAGGACTTTGGATCTATACATGAATATCACTATACTTTGAATATTGTTGTAATTGCTAGTAAATATAATATTCCTGTTATATTGAGATGATTGAGCTAACAAAAGCAGTCAGTCACAAAGTACTGGAATTACTTGAACAGTTCGCAAATTCCAAGCTAACAGATAGCACAAGTATCATATACATTACCATATTCTTTAATATTCTAATATACTGTATTCCCCTTCAACTAATAAAAAATAATAAATAAAATTTCATCCACCTACAACTTCCTCTCCTATACATTTACTAAATGAATGTTTAATTAACTTGCATCTGCCTACTCACACCTCCCTCTGCTAAATGAATATTTATTTAACTTGACTCCACCTAGCTATATATTCACTCCTCCCCTCCTCCACTGCTAAATAAATATATTTTAAATAACTTGAGTCCACCTACTCACTCCTCTCCTCCCTCAACTAAGTGAATATTTAATTAACTTCCATGCACTTACTGTCTCCTCTTGATTGTGTCCACCTAATATTTAATAATATTTTGTAAGCTAGTGCTTTTTTTATATCCAACACTCTTATGTATCTGTTACAACTTATCCATTGTTTAATTGATTTACTTCTAAACAAAATACAAGCTATGTTTGAGTATTTACATTTCCAACAAATACATCAGCATGTTTAACCTGTTGTGTATTCCTTATTTTATGAGTTACAGGAAATACTAAATATTCTATTGATTGCATGTACAATATTTGATAAGAGTATTATTAAGGAATTCATAAATACTAATAATGAAATAGTTTAGCAGCACTTGTCTTGAGGTTGACTGCAGCAATTACTAGTTTGACAGCTGCTTCTGAACTTTGAGGTTAGCAGCTACTTCTGCTTGACTAGAATGATACAATGATTGTAGTTAATAAATATTATTTCTCAAAGGTATTTTTTACATTAGCAACATTTTTAATAAGCACTTTTGAGCTCATGATACATGTGTCCCACATCTCCTTCAATGCTATCACAAATCATGGCGTTCATCTTGTATGAGTTTATCTCTATCACAAGAATTTAACCTCGTGACTTACTTGATTATTAAATAACTTCCGTCGTCCCCCCCCCAACCACACCCCTAATAGCTCGCTTGAACAGCTAGTACAATATTTTAAGGAGTATGAATGAACAACATTCAGTATGGAGTTACTACTATATCTCATGGAACTTTCATTATTAGCCCTCACCACGTGTGTGCAAAAGGATTACAATACTTGTGTTCTGTCCGTTTGTCTGTCATGCTCAATTACTACACTTAATTGTTAATTTAGGTATGAGCTAATTCAAAACAATTAAGACCTTTTATGGTGCCATTTTGAAATTTCAGGCTGAGAAACACGAAGCTGTCAGCTCTGCATCAGTACTAGCCTTTGTGGGTTTTGCCCCCTATCATTACGTATTACTTGAGCAAATAATTTCTTGCTGTCCATCATGGTTTGGCTTTGTACTGTAAAGTTAACGAGTGCTGGAATTGGAGTTGCGAGGGTCAAAATACAAAATGACATACGTACGTCCACACATATTTTCAAACAAACAAATATCCCCGATTTTCAATTGTGTTACCCCTGATAGTGTCTCACTTTCTTCGCTCGCTCGCCAATTATATATATATATATGTTGTTAACCTTCAGTGTTACATTTTGTAGCTCTAGGTTAACATTGAAAATGGATACTGGTAAATGTCTCTGGCCTTTTAGCTTCTTCGCTTATGAAGACAGCTTTTACATATACTGTTTTCATTGCTCAAGCTATATTGATACCTAATTAGAATAGCCAATAAATCATTCATTTGGTCCTGAGATGATTTTGTAAATAGCTTGCTAGTGTATAGTGGCGCTTGTGGGCCTCCCTCAGTGAAGCTCATGAGTTCCTCCTTCAGGCTCACACAATGGTGACAGCAATTAAGCTGCTGCCACCAGAATCAGTATGCCTTCCCCTCGACAGCCCCCCCTCGAAAAGTGGACTCAGGATTATACTAGTTTAATCTAACGAGATCAGATGGCACAAATGGCAGCTGAGAACTGACTGACTGCACACACAAAACACGAAGTCTTATATGCACAGCCCGGACAACACAACAATGAACAACAAGATGTAGACACACACAGGTGACATGACTTTAAAAATTAACTAAGTCCCATAACCGAAAATACATGTAACTGAATCCAAAACAAGCACAAACATATAATGTTCAATTCATAGTTCCTGGAATGTGGGCGGCCCCACCAATTTAGTTGGGATGTCGTCCCACAGCGCTGAAGGTTCGCACTTATGGTGCTTCATTATACCAGTGAACTAAAACACACACTTTATTGCACAATCTCATTGTAAGCCATATATCATCTCTAATATATACTTCGTTTGATCTGGTATTATAAATGCATTTACTGGGAGTTTTAACTTCACACACATACTTGCTTAATTGTAGAGTTGGTAATTATTGTGGAAGCTTATTAGTAATAAGGTTTAATGAGCTAACTCTAATGGAGTTCAGTATGGAGTAGATATCTCACAGAATATCATTAAGATATGTGTGACTGTGAACTATAACAATTATGTGATAGGTGTTTTCTCTAATTAAAGCACTTTATTACACAATCTACACCACAATTGAGTGAACTCATATATATTGTAATTGTTTAATCTCATATATAAACACATTAGAATACAGAGAGGTTGGTTGTTTCCAACCATAGTGGGCTGAGTATCCTTATAGCTGCCTAGTAGATGACTTTTGCTGTTCATGATGGTTCTACTGGTTGCCATGACCATAAAGAGATGGATGTGTTTGTTGGTTTAACTTCTGTCCTCCCCCTCCAATCCCCAATACTCAGGGGTTCATTTTGGAATTAATCTAGGGAGGGGGGGGGGGGCAAGACTGAGCTTTCACTATCTTAGTGGTCATAACTTTTGTACATAATTAAGATAGTAGAGGACTTGTGATTTAATCATTTACAATCTTCATCATTCACATTTTAACTTTGCTTTTTTGCTTACGAAAGTTTAAAATATTTCAAGGGGGGACGAAACGCGCCTTCAAGGGAGGGGAGAGGGCGAGCACCACCCTGGCCCCCCTAAATGAACCCCTGAATACCCACATGCTAAATATATGTCCACATTTTGTTATGAAAGTGGGTATAGTAATTACTGAGTATAAGAATTTCTGAATCACACGAGCATTCAATATTCTCCCATACTGAACGCTGCATGATGAATGCTCCAATGTGCCCACGTGTAGTTCTTGAAGCACAACCAATTTAAACCATTTTTACTTTGATGCACATGTCTTCCCCCCACTTTCCCCTCAACTCCCCATCCCCCCTCCTCCCCACTCCCCCCCACTCCAGAAAGAGAAAATAAGATATATGATTTATGAGTCGATTTGATATGATTTTTTTTTGTTTATCCGTTTGTAATTTACAGCATGTGTACACATCTAAATCTGTGTAGCCCCACCCTCAAACACTGACACCACTCCTTCCCCTTGCCCAATTCCTGTTCCTACGTCCAACACTGAATACATGGAGAAGAACGGCTATAGTTGGGGAGGGAAGGGGGGGAAGAACTCTGTTTGAGAGGGAAATTTTTCAGTTTCCCCCTCCATTTTTCTGTATCAAACTCTGCTACATGAGAGTATTCATACTGATCAACATTTAATCAATCACAGCATGATGTTACAACTCACTGTAATCTAATTACTATAATTATTAACTTTCAAAAATTCTGAGGAAGGGAGGTTCCATCTTGGGGAGGCGGAGGTTAGGTTTCTATCTACTCTACAGTGTGTATGAAACCCAGACAACTATAAACACATGATTATCAGTCTTTTTTGTTTATGTGTTTGTTTGTTTGTTGTTTTTATTTTGTTATTTTAGATTTAGAGGAGGTCAAGTGAAGTTTCTCTAGGAGAAGATGGCATGATAAGGTTGTTCATTATGAAGTCTACGGAAAATTCCTAGACACTGCACTTCTAACTTTGATGACGGATAGCAGAATGTCTGATCATTATGCTGGAGAAAAATATTTGTTGTTTTGTGTGAATTATTAATTTACACATTCATCATGTTTTTTATTATTTTGTATCCTGAAAAAAGAATATTGCACCTTCGTTACATTGTACACTCACCTACTCCTGAATTATTTCATGGCGTATTCATCATTCCATATATTATAGTTTATGTATTCATCTTTCTTAAAATTTGAGACATTGTTAAATGCTAGATATTGAAATGAGAATTTCTGCTAAAGGTCAATAAGAAAGCAGCATCAAAAGTATTGTACTTTTGTCATAAGCTTTATGTACAGTATCCTTATGGTGTGTCGAGGTCTGGTGCCAAAAGCCAAAAGTAATGACCTTTGTTTCATGGAACAGTGGTAGACTTCAGATTAGGATAAAATTTCCCCTGATATCTTCAAAGAAAAAAACATGCTAAGAAAGCCAGTCAAGTGAAGAAGTGTGCAGAGTATAGATCTAAACTAACTGGTTATAGAAATGTTGGGCACAGTTAGTCCCTCTACCCTGAAATATTCATTACAGAATTTGAAAGGAAAATACTTTTAGCCACCAGAGAAAAGCAACTTAAATTGTTGTGTTGCTGTTACAGTTACAGCAAGGAAATGTAGAAGCAGTCATAGAGTGGGATTTTTTTTTAATTTGCCTGACTTGGGAAGCTCAGGCTGTCGTTATTTGTACTACTAATAATTGTACACTTAAGACTTATGATAAATCCAAGTAGCGATCACGTACACATGCATGTGTCATACTTCAAAGACACTATCTATAGCTATAGCCACATCAAATAAAGCCTACAATTGAATAATAACCCAAAAAATATCTCTTCTCTGTTGAGTAACTGGAAAACTATCAATTGACCTTAGTGCAACGTTAGAGTCTGTTATACAGTTTTCACATACAATGTTACAATGGTAGGAATAAAGTCTGGATGTCGTATATATCAGTAACTTATAGATACCATTATTAAATCACTGCATTGTTTGTATTATCTAGTCTAGTTGAATATCTATGTAGCTGTAAAGTTCTAGATTCACTGGTATAGCTAAACCATTCTGACGGAAAACTGACTGGAAAACTTAGTTCACTTTAGTGCAACGTTTAGTGTCTGTTATACAGTTTTCACATACAATGTTACCATGGTAGGGATAAAGTCTGGATGTCGTATCAGTAACTTATACATACCATTATTATAAATCACTGCGTTGTTTGTATTATCTATTATCTAGTCCAGTTACAAGATTATGAATTTGTCAAGTCTCAGAGTAGCTATATAGCTATATGGTTCTAGATCCACTGGTATAGCTAAACCATTCTGATGAAAATAGTTTTGTTCATCATGACATTGAAGTATACAGATTGTGTATATTATCAGCAGTAACAGCAATATTATATTTTATTGCATATTATAGTTTAATAGAAGCAATTCATTTTGCAAAATAATGAAATAGCTATTCCTACTGGAGGTCAGATAGCTATTTGGGGGTGATGTATGCCGCTTTATACTCGTCAGAAGATACCTGCAGGCCCGACACCCCTCAATTTAGTGATGGATCAATCCTTTTTTATCGAAAAAACCGTCTTAGCTGTCCTTATACGCTTTAAAACCTGTCCATTCGCACGGTGATGGGTTTGTTATCGTTTTTACTTCTCTTGTAACTATAGCAACGGAAAGGTACCGCCCAGCATTAGGCAAAACAAACAACAGTCGTCATTTGTTCAGATACATTGCACACGCAGCGCATGTGGAAAGAAATGTGGTGGGAGAAGAACGATAACAAACCCATCACCGTGCGAATGGACAGGTTTTAAAGCGTATAAGGACAGCTAAGACGGTTTTTTCGATAAAAAAGGATTGATCCATCACTAAAGAAAGAAAAACAGTACAGGAAAGAAAGAGGAAGTGAAAGGAAAAAGTAGAAAAGAAATAAAAACAGTAGGAAGAGGAAAATAAGGCAAGAAGACAAAAGGAAAAAGAAAAAAAAACAGGATGAAAAAAAAAATACCGTCGACGAGGATTCGAACCAGAGACTATTAGGTTAGTTACTTGCTCACTCAACGACTACGGAACGCATCATCTCACGCTGAATGCATGTAATTGTTAGCTATTTAAAAGTGATTTGCAACCTGCAAGCTGGCTCACGTGACAAGCACGTTTTTTAAGGGGCGGTTCCCGCCGTAAGCCTACGATCGCACGGCTCTGGAAAGACTCGCTTTTTTCTGGAAAATGAAGTCCAAAATCAAAATTCTGGCATATTAAAGGAACTTACTTCGTGAAATACTGCTGTTTGATGCCGCTTTCAGAGCCTGGCTGGTTCCTACCTTCCAGAAGTGGCCTGTTGACAGACAGAGTGACAGAATGAATGAATGAATGAATGAATGAATGAATGAATGAATGACACTAGGACTACTGTAACCCTCTGGGCGCATGCGCGATGAGGGTTAATTAATGCGGCGGTGGTGTAGGGGTGGGATTAATGTGAAATAACTATAATATACTCTACTTTGAATGAGTTGTGCAAGTGTTAGTCGTGTAGGTTTAAACTATTTTAGTTTAAGTTGTTGTACATTAAGGCAGTCAATACTCCAGAGTAACCTTACAAATAATCTGTGGAATATACAATTGAAGCCTATTGTCGAATACTTGTGCTAGCCATTAGTATTTGTAATAGTCACACGACTGATCAGCGGTGTTGGAAGATGTTTAGTAAAGGGGCACGTTTTCTTGGGGTCGGGGGTTAAAAAGTATTCATGTGAGAAGTTGCCTTGTTAGATTATGCCCCACAATTTTGGTGGCCTGAAGCCCCACTCCCCACCCTCTTCCTACGCCACTGCTGATATCAATCACGGTGGCTTTGCCCCTATAGCCTCCTCTACACACTGCCCAGATTGTGTCACATAATATTTTTAGCTACTACGGGTTATTATGACCATGTGAATAAAACAGGTTTACTGGACTGACTGGCAAGTTGAAGGTCTTGCCCTAGTTGACTTCAGACAAGCTGGCTCATAACCAACCTGCGAGGCAAGACTTACTGGCAAGTGTTTGTTCTTGACGAAGTCCTCAATATAGATGGAATCAAGCAAGTCTCAAGTTGTGGTGTACATGTCTCATTTGAGTTGAGTGTTCATCATTTTGGTTGAGGTGATTGTTCAAACTATTTTATGATGATGCCCAGGGCATACCTGATTTAGGTGATGTTTGTGACCTTCCTGTTGTTGCTGTGTGGCTTGCAGGGTGGGGGAGGGGAGAGAATGGACAGGATATGACCTTTGAATGGGACGTGATAGGGGGCTAGTTTCATTAAAAGTCCAGGTGGAGGAGATGGGGTATGAGTGATATGCATCAGTTTTTATTGAACAGGTGAATGATGTGGACTCCTGTCACATGGTAATAGACACATGTATGAGCTGGTGATGTTTGTGTGTTCTATTGGAACTGTCGTTCTTGGACAGAGAAATTGTAGGCTGTGGTTTATGCTTTTATCACTTGAGTGATGTCCACCAGTTGTATTACTAATTTCTTTCATGATTAATTTTCATGTAGCCACAAGATATTTGATGATAGACATTAGGAGCACTCTAGTTCTGCAACATTTGCAATAAAGTTGAGTAGCTTCTTATCAAGAAGAGCAACAGTTTTATTAATAATAATGTTACTGTTATAACAGAAATTTATTATAGTCAGGGTTTTATCTAGAAATTTTGTTTGGAAAGGGGTGGGAGGAGTTAGGGCATATCCGCCACCCTTAGGCTGCAAGACAAAAAGTATTTACAACTAGCAAGTACCCCACCTCATAGTGACGCTTGACTTATTACACAGTAAGAATGCAGTAGCATAAGTTATTTTTATTCATTGTTATCATTCTCTACATCAGTTTCCCTCTTCTGCTCTCTTTATCCTGAACTATCCCAGCTTTTCTTATCCCCAACCTTTCCTTTCTTTCACCTTTCTTCTCGAGTCATGGAGTCCCTTCTATTTCTTTGTCTCTCCTGCTTCTGAATATTTCTGTCCTTCCATCGTGATTGTGGACTTGGGCTTTGTTGAAATGTTGCCTTCTTTTTCGCACTTTCCCCTTCCTTCTTGAAACTTATGCCTCCTTTACTCAGTGATTTCACTACGCCGCCTTCTCCTTGTCCATTCAACCCTCTTTTTAGTGTACTATTAATCACTTTCAACTGAATGGGACAACCTATTCAAGGTATCACGATGCTTTACCATTATACTTTTTAAGTTCGTGAATTATTCATGAATACACACTATTGATCGTTGTTACTGACACACGAGCATATTATTATATAGATTCTTTGAGTAATTAGCATGGCATTATTATGAGTTTGAGTGTTGTAATTTTGAGTACTGCCTAACTGCATACTGCACTCAGATACTATTGAACTGTGATCGGTGCTGGATTCGAATGTTGTGCAACTTTACTAGAGTATCATATTTAGATAGTTTCTTCAAAATTTTCACTATGAGGAGGCGCTTGGCCTTAATTACAATGTTAATATGATTATTTAGTACACATTAAATTTTAAGAAATTCTTGAGAATTTTTTAATTTATTGATTGTTCAGGACTTTATACAAGATAAGAAGATCACATGTGTGGTAGACTATGCAGTCGAGTAAAAGTGGCTTGCAAGGTTAGGTGGATTCTAAATTAGGAAATATTTTTGAAGGGGAATTATATAATGTATATTATAATATACTAGCATCAAGTATCCCGCCACACAGTGGCGCTTGACTTATTGAAGTTATTTTGCTCAGTTATCATTCTCTACTATTGAGTACGGTTAATTAGTTTTCCTCTCCTGCTCTCTTCATTTTAAACTATCTAAGCTTTTCTTATCCCCCATATTTCCTTTCTTTAGTTCTGTCTTCTTGAGTCATAGAGTCCTTTGTCTAATTATCCTGCTTCTGAATCTCTGTCCTACCATCATGATTGTGGACTTACGCTCCACGAAACTTTTGAAACCTACACTGCCTTCCCTCATCTATTCCACCCACTTTTTAGTAACAATTAATCACTCTTTACTGAATGTGATGACTCTTTACCCATTGAAGTAAGGATGATGCTTGGCCAGACTGTTTAAGCTGATGGATTATTCATGAATACACACATGGTCATTGTCGTTATTTGACACACAAGCGTAATATTCAGGGATTCATTTAGAAATCACTTTAAGATTGGGCGAAGTTGAGTTTGTGCCATCTAAAGGGTGACACAACTTTCGTGCAGAATTATGATGAGAAAGGAGATGGGCATGATTTAAGCATTTCCCTTCACCTTAAATATTCACTTTTTAACTACACATTTTGCTTACGATATTTTAAGAATATTTCAAGGGGGCGAGTGTCTCCCCTGCCCCCCCACCCTAAATGAACCCCTGTTACTATAATATTAGTAAATTTTTCAAAATTTTAATGAACAAGTCCAATCCGAGTTTTTTTTTTGTTTTGTTTTTTTGGGGGGGGGGAAGTTCTCTTGTTGCAGTATTTAAAATTGTGAAGTATTATACTATTGTGAAGTATTATACTATTTTAACCCACATGGCTGAGGGTGTCTGTTGTTACATATAAAATCTTGTAATAGACTGAAAAACTGTGTGACGAATAGTTGATTGTAACTTTGAGCTGACATTTGAAGTTGATTGTATCATTCATGTGAGAATTATTTTGCTTGGAGTAACAGACACGTGCTGTGTGTGTTTACTTAGACACACCTTTTTTCTAAACATTCTACTGTGATGCACATGCTTGTATGAGAATGTATATATGCATTTATCAATGTTTCATGCATGATTTTATAATCGTAATATTCATACAATTAAACATTCGCTGTGCTATATTTTCCCCAAAGTTTGAAGGGGGATTGGGGATCCTAGGTTTAACCCCCCTCGGTATGTTATAACTAAGTTGTGCTGAAAAAGCAGCTAGCATAAGGAAATTGTATGGGTGCACAATCTATACTATTATCCTATTATTTGCATAGGCTGTGGAGTGAGATGACGTAAAATCTAAACTGCTGGAGCTGTTACTTTTGCATATGACATCAGAGGCTGAAGGAGTGGTGAAGAAATCTCATCAATGAAATATCCTTTTTGGAAGTGGCAATAGCTAAGGTATGTAAATGATTGATAAAGCAAGAGTATGGATTGGGTCAAGCGAGAGTATGAATTTAGTAAAGTGAGAGTATGAACTGGGTAAAGCGAGATTATGGATTGGGTAAAGTGAGAGTATGGACTGTAAAGCGAGGGTATGGATTGGGTAAAGCGAGAGTATGGACTGGATAAAGTGAGAGTATGGACTGGGTAAAGCGAGAGTATGGACTGGGTAAAGCGAGAGTATGGACTGGGTAAAGCGAGAGTATGGACTGGGTAAAGTGAGAGTATGGACTGGGTATAGCGAGAGTATGGACTGAGTAAAGCGAGAGTATGGACTGGGTAAAGCGAGAGTGTGGATTGGGTAAAGCGAGAGTATGGATTGGGTATAGCGAGAGTATGGATTGGGTAAAGCGAGAGTATGGATTGGGTAAAGCGAGGGTATGGATTGGGTAAAGCGAGGGTATGGATTGGGTAAAGCGAGGGTATGGATTGGGTAAAGCGAAAGTATGGATTGGTTACAGAGAGAATATTGATTGGGTAAAGCGAGAGGGGTATACTATGAATAACGTGATTAAGGTAAATAGATTGTGTTGGGTATATTTTATTTTATATAAAGAGTGAAGCATTATTTAGGAGAAAAACATACAGTGAATAAACTGGAAATATGATAGATAGAATGTAGTTGCCAACCAACCCAGTCTTACTGAGATTCTCCTAGTTAATTTTTTCCTGAAGTCTACCCTATGAACTATTCAAGCTTATTCCAGTTTCTCGCACTTTTAAAGCACAGTAATATTTAATAGTAGATCATTCAATAATTACAAAATTTGAGTTGAATGGGCAGCAATTGAGATATTTGTCTTTTTGATCATAATTTTTATATTCATTTAGTGGGTGTGGCCAATCCTGAATTTACATTCTGAGGAGTTGGCTAGTATTTAGTGGGTGTGGCCAATCCTGAATTTACATTCTGAGGAGTTGGCTAGTATTTAGTGGGTGTGGCCAATCCTGAATTTACATTCTGAGGAGTTGGCTAGTATTGGTAAATGTTGTGAATTTAGTTTAAAGATTGAGCGTGTCATTGATTAGGTAAGGGATACCTTATTAGTAAGAGATCTTATTAGTAAGAGATACCTTATTAGTAAGAGATACCATGTATATTGGTAAGGTAATTTATTGATTTGGTAAAGGGTAGCATGAACTAGCTGATGCAGCCACTGGCACAGAATGCCTACTGCTGACATTTTTATTTTTTCCAGTCATGTTTTTTTTGTTTGTTTTTTGATAGCTATATTACAGTTGAAGTGTAGTTTTTGAATCTTTTTGGGTGTTGATCCATGCATTATGCTTTTATAAATAGTTATAATTAAAAATTTTAATGGTGAAATTTGTTACGATTTGTGTAACTAAGTATTATGGTGCATCCTCGTTTATATGAACTACTCTAACATTCAGAGTGAAAGTAATTATATTTATTTTTATATTATTGTACTTATTCTTCTATGTGTTTCATATCTGAACTTTTCTATAATTCAAATGAGTAATTTTAGATGGTTTGAACGAGCGAGAAAGGACTGTATTTTTTGTCTTTTAAAGTACTGTTTTGCCATCAGTTGTTATTGACATTGTTTGTGTATTGTAGATGGAGTGACCAAGTTAGCATTCAAGGAAACAAACAATTGAAATTTTAATTCAAGTTTTAATTCATTTCATTTTAACATTACCTTTTATTGTTAAATTGATATTAATTTTTTTATTTTATATCGAAATGAATTAAAAAGAAGTTTTCAATGTGGTTATTCATAGTTGTCAATGTGGGTTAATGTAAAGGTTCCAGACATTATTAAATTAGTTACCAAGAAAGTTGCAGCCTTATCAAGGTGGGTTTGGTAGAAAGTTACAGACTTTGTCAAGGTGGTTGCCAAAAAGGTGCAGACTTTTTCAATGTGGTTGCAGAACGGTACAGACTTGTCAAGTGTTTAACAATTGAGTTTTCAGCCAGGTTTGAAAGGTTTGTAAGCTACCTTGTCAACAAGGCAGTTCCACTGTGTATCCCTAAGGAATCTTATCTTATGATTGTGTGTCCTGTAATTGTTCTCCCAGCCTCAATCTTACGAATCGTTTTCTTTGTTGTCTTTTTTTTGTTTTGTTATAATCACACTTAGTTGGGAATTTGTATATTACGTGCCATTAAAATCACGTGATTTTTTTTAAATTTGTTACTTAAAGTGGGAGCTTTATGCTTGCTATAGAGGAATTTATGAACAATAATAAACACAACAACACACAATTTTTGTGTTTGGGGAGGGGCATATTTTCACTCGAGCGATAATTATAACATAGAAGTATTTTTTTTAGTTGCCATAATCCTAATAGAGTATGGGTAAAGGGTATATAGCAGTCAAGTCTAAAGAGATTAAAAATGGGTAAAGGGTATTTGAAGTTGCAGGCAAGGTAATGAATTTTGGTAAAGGGTTTTTAACTGGAGTAATAGTTTTGTTACAAACCCTACTAACCCGAACTTTGGAGTTTATATACAATTCTCATCTTACAAAACCTTGCATAAATGAAGGTAGTTTTTTACGGGTCAGGAGAACAGTATAGGGCTTAGTCAATGGTTATTGTACCATTCACGTGGAAATTGTAGTGTAGAATAGAAGTCTGCATCTAAGTAGCTAATTAAAGTATACGTTTAAGAAATGTTACCAATGCAGGCAGAAATCTTTGAGTTGAACCTATAAAGGTATTCAGCAACATTCATTTCATGCTGGTCAGGAACCTTCCAGGTTGACTACACAGTACCATAGAAAAAGTACAGGATAGTTCATCTGTACTGGTGCAGGGCAGGAACCTTCCAGGTGGACCTAGAAGGTACTTAGAAAAGTGCAAGAAAGTTCACCTGTACTGGTGCAGGCCAGGAACCTTCCAGGTGGACCTAGAAGGTACTATAGAAAAAGTGCAAGAAAGTTCACCTGTACTGGTGCAGGCCAGGAACCTTCCAGGTGGACCTAGAAGGTACTAGAAAAGTACAGAAATCCTCACCTTACTGTGCAGAGCCCGGACCTTCCAGGTGTACCCTAGGAGGTCTATAGAAAAGTGCAGGAAATTTTCATCTGTACGGGCGGCCGAACCTTCCAGGTGGACCTAGAAAGGTAACATAGAAAAGTGCAGGAATTTCTCTGTACTGGTGCAGGCCAGGACCTTCCAGTTTGACCTAGAAGGTACTATAGAAAATTCAGTGAAATTTTCATCTGTACGGTGCAGGCCAGGGAATCCCCCCTTCCAGGTGGACCTAGAAGGTACTTAGAAAAAGTACAGGAAAGCTCACCTGTACTGGTGCAGGCCAGGGACCTTCCAGGTGGACCTAGAAGGTACTATAGAAAAAGTGCAGGAAATTTCATCTGTACTGGTGCAGGCCAGGGACCTTCCTGGTGGACCTAGAAGGTACTATAGAAAAAGTGCAGGAAATTTCATCTCTACTGGTGCAGGCCAGGAACCTTCCAGGTGGACCTAGAAGGTACTATAGAAAAAGCACAGGAAAGCTCACCTGTACTGGTGCAGGCCAGGGACCTTCCAGGTGGACCTAGAAGGTACTGTAGAAAAAGTGCAGGAAATTTCATCTGTACTGATGCAGGCCAGGAACCTTCCAGGTGGACCTAGAAGGTACTGTAGAAAAAGTGCAGGAAAGTTCACCTGTACTGATGCAGGCCAGGAACCTTCCAGGTGGACCTAGAAGGTACTGTAGAAAAAGTGCAGGAAATTTCATCTGTACTGGTGCAGGCCAGGAACCTTCCAGGTGGACCTAGAAGGTACTATAGAAAAAGTGCAGGAAAGTTCACCTGTACAGGTGCAGGATATGTGACCTGCTGTCAGAAATCATCTGACCTGGTACAGGAAATGTGAAGTACAGGCCATGCGCTCAACTGTCCTATAGAATTCCTGAAGTCAGGAAATTCCAGATTTTTTCCTGTGTTATGAAAATGAACCACTACTGTTACATAAAGTAGAGCTAATTGTAAGTATGTAACACTCATGTTACATAGAGTACACTTTGTTATAAATATGTACCACTTCTGTTACATAGAGTAGAGCTGGTTATGAATATATACCAGTACTGTTACATGGAGTAGAGCTAATTATATAATTGTACCACTACTGTTACATAGAATAGAGCTGCTTACAGAAATGTACCACTACTGTTATACAAAGTAGAATTAATTATAAGAATATACCACTGCTGTTGCATAGAGTAGAGCTTGGTATATAGAGTAGAGCTGGTTATCCATATGTTCCACTACTGTTACATAAAATAAAGCTGGTTATAAATATGTACCACTGCTGTTACATAAAGTACAACTGGTTATAAAAATGTATCACTACTGTTACATAAAGTAGTGCTGCTTATAAAGATGTACCACTATTGTTACATAAAGTAAACTTAATTATAGGAATGTTCCACTAATGTTACATAGAATAAAGCAAATATGTACCACTGTTGTTACATAAAGTAGAGCTAGTTATAGAAATGTACCATAAATGTTACTTAAAGTAGAGATGGTTATATAAATGTACCACTACTGTTACATAGATTAAAGCTTGTTATAAAATTGTACCACTACTGTTACATAAAGTAGAGCTGCTTATAAAGATGTACCATTGTAATTGTTTGTTGTTTATTTTTAATGTTCGAAAAAGTAGAAGATATTTATTTATATACGGATGCAATATGATTTTTAAACATTTTATGTGTTAATAGTCTTCAGAAGAAGGAGTAGAAGAACAAGCTCTAGTCGATGAGGTAAATTTAGGGGTAACACTTTACCAGCATCTATATATATAGAAATGGAATTTAGTGACTTAATGATTTCAAGTTGAGATTGGGAGATTCAATTATAGAGTGGCCTTGCATGTTGCAAAGGTCCAACTATATCGACACGAAAAAGAAAAAAGTTATTGTCTCGTGAGATCCTCCATTGTAATTGTTTGTTGTTTATTTTTAATGTTCGAAAAAGTAGAAGATATTTATTTATATACGGATGCAATATGATTTTTAAACATTTTATGTGTTAATAGTCTGCTCATAACCCTCCTCCATTGTCGCCGTCTCAAGTCAGTGAGGTAAATTTAGGGGTAACACTTTACCAGCATCCATTTAATGTACCACTAATGTTACATAGAGTACAGCTGATTATAGGGATGTACCATTTCTGTTACATGAAGTAGATTTGGTTATAGGGATGTACCACTACTGTTACATAGAGTAGAGCTAGTTATAGGGATGTACCATTAATGGTACATAAACATGAGCTGGTTATAGAAATGTACCACTTTTGTTACATAGAGTACAGCTGGTTATACGGATGTACCACTAAGTAGAGCTTGTTATAGAGATGTATTACTACTGTTACATATGTACCACTACTGTTACATAAAGTAGAGCTGGTTATTGGGATGTACCACTACTGTTACATAGAGTAGAGTTTGTTATAGGGATGTATCACTACTGTTACATAGAGTACAGCTGGTTATAAAAATGTACCATTACTGTTACATAAAGTAGAGCTAATTATAAAGATGTACGACTACTGATACATAGAGTAGAGCTGCTTATAGAAATGTACCATTATTTTTTAATAAAGTAAACTTAATTATAGAAATGTACCACTACTGTTACATAGTGCAGAGCTGCTTTTAGAAATGTACCACAACTAGTAGAGCTGGTTATAGGAATGTACCACAACTGTTACTTAGAGTAGAGTTGATTATATTGACGTACCACTACTGTTATCTAGAGTACAGCTAATTATTAACATGTACCACTACAGTTACATAGAGTAGAGCTAATTATAAATATGTACCACTGTCGTTACCTGAAGTAGAGCTGGTTATAGAAATGTACCATTACTGTTACATAAAGTAGAGATGGTTATATTTATGTACCACCACTGTTACATGAAATAGATATATATATAAAGATGTATCACTACTGTTTCATAGAGTAGAGCTAGTTATAGAGATGTACCACTGCTGTTACATAGAGTACCGCTGCTTATAAAAATGTACCACTACTGTTACATAGAGTAGAGATGGCTATAGAAATGTACCACAATTGTTACATAAAATAGTGGTAGTCTTAAATATGTACCACTACTGTTACATAGGATAGAGTTAGTTATAGAGATGTACCAATGCTGTTACATAAAGTACAGCTGCTTATGAAAATGAACCACTACTGTTACATAAAGTAGAGCTAATTGTAAGTATGTAACACTCATGTTACATAGAGTACACTTTGTTATAAATATGTACCACTTCTGTTACATAGAGTAGAGCTGGTTATGAATATATACCAGTACTGTTACATGGAGTAGAGCTAATTATATAATTGTACCACTACTGTTACATAGAATAGAGCTGCTTACAGAAATGTACCACTACTGTTATACAAAGTAGAATTAATTATAAGAATATACCACTGCTGTTGCATAGAGTAGAGCTTGGTATATAGAGTAGAGCTGGTTATCCATATGTTCCACTACTGTTACATAAAATAAAGCTGGTTATAAATATGTACCACTGCTGTTACATAAAGTACAACTGGTTATAAAAATGTATCACTACTGTTACATAAAGTAGTGCTGCTTATAAAGATGTACCACTATTGTTACATAAAGTAAACTTAATTATAGGAATGTTCCACTAATGTTACATAGAATAAAGCAAATATGTACCACTGTTGTTACATAAAGTAGAGCTAGTTATAGAAATGTACCATAAATGTTACTTAAAGTAGAGATGGTTATATAAATGTACCACTACTGTTACATAGATTAAAGCTTGTTATAAAATTGTACCACTACTGTTACATAAAGTAGAGCTGCTTATAAAGATGTACCATTGTAATTGTTTGTTGTTTATTTTTAATGTTCGAAAAAGTAGAAGATATTTATTTATATACGGATGCAATATGATTTTTAAACATTTTATGTGTTAATAGTCTTCAGAAGAAGGAGTAGATGAACAAGCTGCAGTCGATGAGGTAAATTTAGGGGTAACACTTTACCAGCATCTATAATTATATATAGAAATGGAATTTAGTGACTTAATGATTTCAAGTTGAGATTGGGAGATTCAATTATAGAGTGGCCTTGCATGTTGCAAAGGTCCAACTATATCGACACGAAAAAGAAAAAAGTTATTGTCTCGTGAGATCCTCCATTGTAATTGTTTGTTGTTTATTTTTAATGTTCGAAAAAGTAGAAGATATTTATTTATATACGGATGCAATATGATTTTTAAACATTTTATGTGTTAATAGTCTGCTCATAACCCTCCTCCATTGTCGCCGTCTCAAGTCAGTGAGGTAAATTTAGGGGTAACACTTTACCAGCATCCATTTAATGTACCACTAATGTTTTAGATGGGGCATGTTCGGCTGAATGTGCAGTAAGTTTGTTTTTGTGTTTTTTGTTTTGTTTACAAAAAGTGATTAAAGGCTTAATATTTAA